>Ga0316615_10005_pt1 | contig 194157 bp, 183 predicted proteins | sample Kosokonia_enrich_2_FD_207733 | JGI IMG/M metagenome (GOLD analysis project Ga0316615, IMG submission 207733) | Wetland soil microbial communities from Old Woman Creek delta, Ohio, United States - Kosokonia_enrich_dilutions | ecosystem: Environmental > Terrestrial > Soil > Wetlands | place: USA... | reverse complement strand
CCGTATTCTGCAGGCTCACGGCTTCCGGGCATATAATCTGAGCGGTGGTTTTCTAACCTGGAAAGCGGTTATGGCGTCGATGAATAAATAACAGATGACGTGCCATATGTATGGCACGTCATCTCTCCAGATTCATTGAAAACACATTATTACCCTCGCATAAGAGAGCCTTTCAGGGCTGGGGCAACTCCAGTTTTCCGGCAGTCTCATCCTCTGCGTATTGCAGGAACAAATCTCTGGAAGATGCGCACAGACATCGTGTTTTTTATCGGCCCAGTCCATTTCTGGGTGATATCTGTCTATCGTAAAATGTTAGACATAAAAAAGAGTAGTAGAATGAATCTATGGGATGAACGTTACAGCCAGAGTGGTTATGCATATGGCACTGAACCAAGCCAATTTTTAGTTGAACAAATAAACTGGCTAAACCTGAAATCGCCACTGAGCATTCTGAGCCTGGGAGAGGGAGAAGGACGTAACGCAGTCTACCTTGCTACACTGGGTCACCATGTTCACGCTGTCGATGGTTCTGCTGTGGCATTATTGAAAGCACAAGATCTTGCCGCAAGTCGGGATGTTCGTATAGAAACTCAACTCACTGATCTCTCTAACTTCGTTATAGAAAAGCGCTATAATATAGCGGTAATGATTTTTTGTAGTGGATCGGTAATTCAGGACACCTAACCGCCCTCATACGAACAAGGGGGGGGTTATCGCCTTGCTTACACGAAGAGAAATGGAAACCGGTTATTCCGGTGTCTTGATTTTGTGATCCACTACATCAGGGGATTTCTGTATCAGGTTAATCAGAGACAGTGAGAAAAAGAGCCGTATTAACGGCTCCTGGGAGAGTGATGGCGCTGAAGTTCAGATGTAAGGATGCAGGGCGGAAATGATTAGGCCTGCAGCAAAACACATGAACACCACCCCACCGGTTTTATTGAGTTTACGGAAGAGGTTTCCGGAAGACATCTTCATCTTTACGGAGTGCGCGAAAAGTCCGTAAAGGGAGTGGATGACGATAACCAGCAAACAGAAGATAGCCGACAGTATCGAAAACTGGGGAACAAATGGCTGTTGCGGGTTAATGAACTGCGGGAACAGTGCCATAAAGAAGACGATGGGCTTGGGATTCAGCAGGGAGACCAGCAGCCCCTGGCGGAAACGTTGACCGGCAGAAGGCAGAACAACAGTTTCCGGAGTGTCCGGGTTATTATTCAGCACACGGGGTACCGAACGGAATAATTTGATCCCCAGATAAATCAGGTAGGCGGCCCCGACGACCTTCACAACCAACAGCGCCAACTGGGACGTGGTAATAATCACCCCGACACTGCTGGCCGCGACGATCGATATCACGCCCATACCGGCGGCCACACCAATGATCCCGGCCATGGCATTACGCAAGTTATAGTTCAGTGTGTTCGTGAGTGTGAGTAAAACGCCTGGCCCGGGGCTGGCAATGGTCAGGCTGGCGATAAGAATATAAAAAGCGATCTGTTGCATAAGAGCATATCCTGTCAGGAACAGGGGCGCAGTTCTGCGCCCCGGTGAGATCAGCGGGACAGATCCCGGTATGGCTGGTCGGCAAACAAGGCACTGTCTGACAGGCGCTCACCTTCGACAGTGGCCACTTCCAGATGGAACTTTGTCGGTCCGGCGTATTTAAAGAAATTACGCGGAATTTCCAGCGCTTTCGCCCGTTCAGCATCATAGGTGCTCTCTTTACAGAAAAAGCGCATCACAAACGCGGCACGGGACTCAATATCTCCTTCACCCAGCATAACGCTGCGGTGGATAACGTACTTGTCAAAAATCAGCGCATCACCTGGTTCAAAGGCGTCTTCCACACCAAAATGATCGAGAATGGCTTTGGTGGCAGGATCATTTAGCGGGCCATCACGCCACTGTACAAAATCGTCTGTGGTCGGCTGTTCACCGGCATCGATTTTATCCTGTAACATTCTGAACACCGACGGGTCGATATGGCTGTACAGATATTCACCATGCACTGCATTTTTCGGCACATAGGCCATCCCGCCGCGCTGTGCCCGGGGATTGATGGTGGCTAACGGTGCCCAGATGGTGCAGCCATAATCCTGGTGATGATGGTAGCCAAAACTCTGCGTACCGATATGCCATGGAAAACCTTTGTTCTTCATCTTTTCCAGTTCAAACGATAAGGCCTGGGCAAAGAACATCTTACGGCCGGTAATTTTGCTCATAAAGGCGCGAAAACGTGTGTCCTGCAGCAGACCTGCAACCACTTCATCGCCGTCATACATATCAAAAGCCAGACGGCTGAACCCGGTCTGATACTTATCTGTCGGGGTGGAGATATATTTACCGATCGTGGACTTTATATAATTCACAAAATCATTAGAATAAAACCCTTTCAGTAATAAAAACCCTTTTTCACTGAATTCCTTGACCTGTTCATCCGTGAGCGTAAAGTTTTCGTTCAGCATAATACTTCCTTTAATGTTAATGAAGGTTGTTACGGGGTTTGCAGGATGGGGTTACCAGATATCCGGCAACCCCATATTAATAATTATAATTTTTTCAGTGTATTTAACAGATCATCATAATAATCGGCGCACGTTTCGAGCCGTAACAAAGCACCAGTGTATATTTCATGCCGGGACACAGGATCAAAATCAATTAAGGGTTGAATAACTTTATTCAGCCAGCCATCAGCATGATCAACATCAATTTCAATATGTTCAGAATAATAATAAATATTTTTATCAGAAATACCAATGCGGCGGGCGCCGTCAACGAGCTTACTATACTGTGGAGGATCAAGAAGCTCAGTCATAGCCATCGCACCAACCAGTTTAAAGTAATGCTGACGATTGACCCCGCCCAGCAGGAAAACATTGTAACCGGTCAGACCCTGCCAGTTGTACAGGCTGGAGAACTGGTCCCCTCCCGGGCGGAGGTTGCGGGCTTTCAGCAACGAGTGATACAAGTCCACATGGTTGTGGTGTTCATTACCCTGACCCGCCTCATCCCACAGATTTTTGGTAATTTCGCTCCGGGTAAAGGGATAGGAGCCGGGTAACATCATGGCTACCAGATCAAAAAACAGAACATTCAGGGCGGTATCGCTACGGAAAAAATAATCAAAATGACGATCGCCTGCCTGCGTGGACAGGTAATCAAACAGAGGATGGGTAGCCGCTCGGTGAGTCCTGCACAGGGTGGTTAACCGGGAAACGAAATTATCTTCTGCGTGAGGTAATTGGTATTCTCTGATACGTCGCGTTTCAAATTCCAGCCACGATTTCTCAATAATGTTCCGTAATGAAATGATAAATGGGGAGTACTGATTTCTGGCACATGCTGATAAAGGTGGTGAAAAACAGCAGTTATAGATTTGAAATAAAACAGACTGGATTTCTTTCCGAACATCCAGATTATTCAGATGGTATGCCTGATGAAGGCTCTCATATACACGGGTATGAACAATTTCGCCAAAATTTTTGTAATCCGTCAGGAATGTTTCCAGATAAGGTTCATTCAGTAATCCCGTTATCAGTGTGACGAGATTTTCACTCAGTAAATTGCCTGCAGGCGTCAGGCAGTCTGTTCCAGAAGTATTCATAATAAAAACACGATAATTAATACATGGAAACTTACATTATAGTAACACTTTTATTTTGTCATTATTTTTTTATTAATGTTTATATATCAATTAGTTAACATAAAAATATTTGAAATTCGAATTATTTGGTTAATTTTCAACCAAAAAAAGTGACTACATGGTCTATTTTTGAGTCGGAAATGATAAATGACCAGGCTTTCATTTCCGTATTTTGTGGCCTAGATTTCCCCTCCTTCCGAGAAAATCACTGCCTTCACAGCCTGCCAGGCCGTTTTAGCAGGGGGATACTCTGAATTTACGTCTGCAGCCTGCGCAGCAGCGATCGCGCCGTCAATGAGCATCATGGTGATACAGGCGCATCGTTCCGCCGGTTCCGGTCTGAGAACGGCTCTCAGGATGTCCGTAAACATCTGGCACATTTCGTGCTTAAATTCAGCGGTGATCAACATGACGTCCTGTAGAGTGCCGCCATACTCATTGACGGCTTTACTGAACATGCAGCCGTAAAAATTCGGGCTGGTAAACCACTGTTCATAAAAGCAAAAAACAGCATAAAGCTTGGCTCGAGGTGTCTGTTCGGCCGCAATCACGGACCTGATTTCATTCAGGAAAAAATCCTGTCGGTTCCGCAGGGTTGCGATTATCAGGGTTTCCTTGTCCCTGAAATGACGATACAGCGTCATTTTGGAAATACCTGCAGCCTGGGACAGTTGGTCAACTGTTGGCGTGAGATAGCCTTCTTTATTGAACACACTGGCTGCCGCGTTAATGATGTCAGTTTTATTTACGGTCATGCGTTGGTCTCAGGAGCTTAATTTTGGAAATTTTTATGAGAGCAGCATACATGACAAGTCCCGGAAACGGGAGACTGAGTACCGACCTGTTCAGCCCGAAGATATCAGAACAGATCACAACATACCCTCGGCGGCCAGCTCCTATGCCCGGCGAAAGGCCTCACGCGGGCCCGGGTTTCCTCTCTCATGTCTTCACCTTCTCGTCGCCGCGTGCCAGTGCCAGCAGTTCGGCCTACAGGACGCGGGCAGCCAGGGTGTCGCTGTTGGCCTGCTTACAGGTAGCCTGACAGAGCAGGCCCAACTGACTGGTCAACATCTGTGTCAGTTCCGGCAGCGGCGTGAGGGCCTGCTCCGTCCGCTGTTCCTGCAGACGGGCGTGGAACGCCCGCATCACCGGGGAAATATGCGACAGGGAGCCGCCGCCAAGGAGAACGGCAGGTGTTCATCCTTCATCTTTGCGCCACGCGCTGAGAACCGCACGCCTTTTACGGCCTCCCGCTGGGCAGGTACGGTCCAGATATGTGCTTTCAGGTTGAACTCGTCCCAGCGGGCAAGCCGTAGCTCGCTGGAGCGCAGAAAGACATGTAGATTAAGCTCCAGCGCCAGACGGGTCAGCACCCGGCCTTTGTAGTTCTCAATCTTCGCCAGCAGTTCAGGCAGGCGTTTCAGCGGCAGGGCGGGGTGATGTTGGTTCGCTACCGGGGTCACGACGCCATCTAAATCGTAAGCCGGATTATATTTGATGACGCCCTGCTGTACGGGTGGCGCATGATTTTGGTTAGATGCTGGCGCACCCGTCCGGCGACGTCATGCACGCCTTTATCGTCAATAGCCTTAACCAACTGCGCCAGATGTCGGGTTTCAACCTGAATGATGTCCATTGAACCAATAGCGGGGAAAACGTAGCGTTTCAGGCAGGTGAGAATTTTATCGGCATGGGCTTCCGACCAGAGCTTAAGGCTGCTGGAGTGCCATGCCGTCGCTGCATACTGGAATGTACGGGATTCATCAACAGTGGTGTTATGCGTCTTGCGCAACTGAGAGGGGCTGATACCGGACGCCAGAAGCTTCCGTGCCGCATCGCGTTTTTCGCGGGATTCCGCCAGCGTAGTCTGGGGATAGGGGCCAAAGGCCAGACGGCTTTCTTTACCATCGAGGCGATAGCGGAAATACCATAGCTTAGCACCGCTGGTCGATACCACCAGGTACAGGCCTTGCTAGTCGGTGAGTTCGTATGATTTTGCGAGAGGTTTTGCTGAGCGGATTTTGCTGTCAGTTAACACATGAGGGTCACTCCAGTTGTCGAACTGAATGACCCGCAATCTGACCCCAAATTCTCCGGATACGAAGGGATAAATCAAAACGCATCAGAAAGACTTTTACCCCAACCTATTGAATTACAACAATATAGGAATTCATAGGAAGGCATAAAAAATAATAGTGGTGCCGGACTCGGAATCATATCCACGATTAACATACTGTTTGTTATTAGTTTTGGTGATATTTATCGCAAACAGCGCCCCCACTAAAGCCCCCATAAAAAATCGCTTTGTTTTTGTGATGGTTGTCACGATGAATCGGTGTTTTAGCAGCTAACGGCGCTAAAAACGTCGTTCCATCTCCTATGCAGGCAACAGTCGACAGCTCTCTGTATTGAATATCTTCTAAACGTAGATTTGATATGTTGGATTTGTGATTTTTGAGATAATAATAAATAGTTTTATTTATAATATATTGATTATATTGGTATTTTTTCTATTATTTTGAGATGTTCTCATGCTCGATTTGAGATAACTACATATCATGGCTCAATTTAATCACTTTGAACTTTCGCTTCTGAACCCCAGCTTTGATTCCCCTTTGGTCGATGCGCTGACGGAACTGGAGATCCTCCGGCATCTGAGGCTGGAAACGGATGTTCACCCTATCCTGTTTGCGCAATTGAAAGCCGTTTTCCACATGCTGGAGAGTCTGGGTTCTGCGAGGATTGAGGGAAACCACACGACACTTGCCGACTATGTGGAAAGCAAAGCCGAAGGAACACAGAGTTCGACGGATCAGCTCAAAGAAATCAACAATATTGAAGCTGCGATGGAATTCATCGACGAGCATCTAAATAATGGTGATGAGATAACGGAATATTTTATCCGCGAGCTACATAGTCTGGCAGTTGTCGGGTTGCAACAGGAAGGTGACAGAACGCCCGGTGCCTATCGACAACATAACGTCAGCATCGCTCAGTCTAACCATTTACAGCCGGATCACATCCGTGTTTCTGATTATATGGCAGAGCTGACCGCCTTTATTAACCGTGCTGATAAACCAAAATATGACCTGATGAAGATTGCGTTGGTGCATCACCGTTTTGGCTGGATACACCCATTCGGCAACGGTAATAGCAGAACGGTCAGGCTGCTGACCTATGCGTTATTGATCAAGTATGGTTTTAATGTTCAAGCAGGTGGCCGGGTTCTTAATCCGACAGCGGTATTTTGTAACGATCGCGAGCGTTATTACGCCATGCTGTCGTTAGCTGATAAAGGAACTGAGCAGGGCTTAGAAGAATGGTGTTTATATGTACTTTCGGGAATTTCATCTGAGTTGAAGAAAGTCGATCAACTGACAAATCATGCTTTTTTGAGTATAAAAATACTGTATCCGGCGATCGACTTTTCATCTGAAAGAGGGCTGATAAACCCGCTGGAATCTAAAGTACTGAAACGCGCTGTCGAGCTAGGGACGATAAAAGCGGGTGACCTCCGTACTGCTTTACCTGACCTGAAACCAGCGCAGGTGACTTATCAGCTTGGTAAGCTGATTGAGCGGGGGCTGCTTCAGCCAGTAGAAGAAGGGGCGCGTACCTATACGGCGAAGTTTTCTAACTCGTATCTGATTCGTGGGGTGATTAAGGTTCTGCGTGAAGAAGGGTTTATTCCTGATTTGTGATAGTTCGGTGCTCGCTCTGCTGCGCTCCACCTCAGCCCTGATGCAACAGCGGCTTATTCCATCGGTGCATCCGTCTGACTCAGGCAACCTTAATCGACTTCTCAAAGCGATAAGCCGGGATGAATTGATGCTGACAGGCATCGAGATAGTCTGACCACCATTGCATCATCTGAGTCCGTTCGTCGAGGTGTTCCGCTTTGTGAATATAGGCGGCGCGAACGTGGTTGCGCTCCTGATGGCTCATCTGCCGCTCCACGGCATCTTTTGACCAGCGACCGGATTCAATCAACGCGCTACAGGCCATTGTGCGGAAGCCATGCCCGCAGATGTCCGCCTGAGTGTCGTACCCCATCGTTCGCAGCGCCTTGTTGATGGTGTTCTCACTCATTGGTTTACGCGCATCGTGATCGCCCGGAAAGAGCAAATCCCCGTTGCCGGATAGTAGTTTTAGCTGTTTCAGCACCGTTACCGCCTGTTTTGACAGCGGCACCAGATGCGGGGTTTTCATCTTTGCGCCACGCTCTGAGTGACGCACGCCAGCGATGGGCTCCCGCTGTGCAGGAAGTGTCCACATGGCATTATCCAGATCGATCTCTGCCCAACGGGCAAAACGCAATTCACTGGAGCGGATAAAGATCAGCAAATTAAGCTTTACCGCCAGCCGGGTTAATACTCTGCCTGAATAACCTTCGATTCTTTCCAGTAGTTCCGGCAGTTTTTCCAGCGGCAGGGCAGGGTAATGGTTTTTCGGCGGTGGGGTGATAGCGCCACAGAGATCATTGGCCGGATTGCTGGTAATCAGTCCTTCCTGTACGGCGTAACGCATGATGACCGTCGTGCGTTGTTGTATCCGTGCCGCTGTTTCCAGACAGCCCTTTTTCTCTGCCACCCGTAGCGGGATCAGCAGATCGGCGGTTTTCAGGTCGGTGATAAGGGCATTACCGATGAGCGGGAAAACGTGCAATTCCAGTGAGCGCAATACTTTGGCGGCGTGTGCCTCACTCCAGCGAATGTTCGCGTCTACCCACTGACGGGCGACGGCTTCAAAGGTATTGCCGTTTTTTCTCGCCTGCTTGTCCTGCTGTTTTTTTACGCCGGGATCATCCCCTGCGCTGAGAATAGTCCGGGCTTCTTCACGCAGTTTACGGGCACTGGCAAGCGAGACAGTCGGGTAAGCGCCAAACGCCAGCTTCTTCTCCTTGCCGCCGAAGCGGTACTTAAGATGCCAGAGCTTGGAACCGTTAGGTTTAATCAGCAGGTACAGACCCTGCACGTCACTGAGTTTGTAAGGTTTATCGAGCGGCTTGGCGTTGCGGATGGCGGTATCAGTCAGGGGCATGGTGGGGGCTCCGTAGTTTATCGAACCGACAGGCTCCCAATTAAGCCCCCAAAAACTACGGATGTAAAAAAATCTGGTAGTACCTTGAGGTACTCCAGATTTTCATCAACTTACTGATTTCTCTATGTTCCCGGACGTATAGGAACGTCCCAAAACAAAAATATGGTGCCCGGACTCGGAATCGAACCAAGGACACGGGGATTTTCAATCCCCTGCTCTACCGACTGAGCTATCCGGGCAACGGGGCGCATTAAACCTGATTCCCCACGCTCCGTCAACGAAATTTCTTTAATTCGTAGCGGACTGCACAATCTATCACCACTTTGTTGATACTGCACGCTGACTCAGGCAAAAAATGCCGTCCACAGCGCGGATATGGGCATCGCAATCACCAGCGCAGGCAGCATATTCGCTACTGCAAACATCTTGATGCCGCAAATACGTAGCCCGGTTGCCAGCAGTAAAACACCCCCCACGGCGGTAAAATCGCCCATTATTGCAGGTGTGGTCAGCGGCAAGATCAGCGTCGCGCAGGTGGCGAGCGTCAGTTGAATAATCAGCATCGGCACGGAAATCACCGCGACGGCAAAACCCAGTGAGGTGGCGAAGATCACCGCCGTAAAGAAATCGAGAAACGCTTTGGCGATCAAAATACTCGGATCGCCAGTCATCCCTTCACGCATGGCACCAAAGATCCCGGTGCCGCTGGCGCAGAACAAAATAATAATAGCCACCAGGCTCTGAATAAAAGACTCATGCGCGCTGTTGGCCTCACCCTCTTTGCGTTTTTGCACCAGATTCCGCAGCGCATTTACGCTGCTGCTAATACCACGCTCCACATAGCAAAGTTCCCCAATGAGCGTACCCACCAGCGTCGCCAGCACCATCACTGGCAGGTTCACGCACTTGATGACCAGCAAGATGCCTATACCTAACGAGGCCAGGCCAAAAATCGACGGCATTGAATCACGCACCCGCTCCGGCAGCCTGTGGCTGAGCAAAGCGCCAATTGTTCCGCCGAGCAATACGGCGGCGGCATTGATAAAAGGACCCGTTAGCACGCCTTCACCCCTGTGTTTCATATAACTGAATAATATGCCGCCCAGAATAGCATTTTCATGCGCGGTTGAGGCTGCGTTAGTTGCGCCAGTGGGGGAAAGGTGCCATGATTGCGCGAATTTTCTTCTACCTCTACGGGGCCGCCTGATGACGCACCATTCAGCCGTTAGCCAGAGAGATTGCGCACCTGCGCAAACGGGTGCCCGTCTCATTTTATCTCCTACTTCACTCACCATGCGGTGAGGGTAACGCACGCTCACTGTAGGACAACAGTAAGATCAGAGACGTTCTGCTTTTACTGATGTCTGGCGGTTGGAGCTGGTTCCAGTCAGACACGTTCGTTGGGCGAAGCAGCAGCTTTGTCCGGGGTCTTTTACTCCCCTGAAACGGGTATTCGTGCTTATGAAATCGATGAAAATTGCCGTCAGCTGCGAGCTGGTATCCCTGCTTTCCACCCACCGTGAAGTGGTGACGCTGGAGAGTACCGACTTTACGGATGTGGCGGCAGTCGTCATAACAGTAGCGGAGAGTCGTAGCGGCATTCTGGCGCTGCTCAAACGGACAGGTTTTAACGTGCCGGTATTCTTATTCTCCGGTGAGCCGGTCGATATGCCGGAAGGCGTTACGGCGGTTATCACTGGCAAAGATCAGGAGTGGCTGGAGCTGGAAGCTGCCGCTGTCGATTATGAAGACAATTTACTGCCGCCGTTTTTCGATACACTGCGCCAGTATGTCGAGATGGACAACAGCACCTTTGCCTGTCCGGGTCATCAGCACGGTGAATTTTTCAAAAAGCATCCGGCAGGACGCCAGTTCTATGAATTTTTCGGTGAGAACGTTTTTCGCGCCGACATGTGTAACGCCGACGTCAGACTGGGCGATCTGTTGATCCACGAAGGATCGGCGAAGCATGCGCAGAAATTCGCGGCGAAAGTATTCAACGCTGACAAAACCTATTTTGTCCTTAACGGCACATCCGCCGCCAACAAGGTGGTGACCAACGCGCTGCTGACTCGCGACGATCTGGTGCTGTTCGATCGCAATAACCATAAATCCAATCACCACGGCGCGCTGATCCAGGCGGGAGCAACGCCGGTTTATCTGGAAGCGGCCCGCAACCCGTTTGGTTTTATCGGTGGCATCGACAATCACTGTTTCGATGAGAAATACCTGCGCGATCTGATCCGCGATGTTGCTCCGCATAAGGCCGATCATCCACGGCCGTTTCGTCTGGCGGTGATCCAGCTTGGGACTTACGATGGCACTATCTACAACGCCCGTCAGGTGATCGACAAAATTGGCAGCCTGTGTGATTACATTCTGTTTGACTCTGCGTGGGTCGGTTATGAGCAATTTATCCCGATGATGGCGGACTGCTCGCCGCTGCTGCTGGATCTGAACGAAAACGATCCTGGTATTTTTGTCACTCAGTCGGTACACAAACAGCAGGCCGGTTTCTCGCAAACGTCGCAGATCCACAAGAAAGATAACCATCTGCGCGGCCAGGCGCGATTCTGCCCGCATAAGCGGCTGAACAACGCTTTTATGCTGCATGCCTCGACCAGCCCGTTCTATCCGTTGTTTGCCGCGCTGGATGTTAACGCCAAAATCCATCAGGGCGAGAGCGGGCGCCGCCTGTGGGCCGACTGTGTGGCGCTGGGGATAGACGCACGCAAGGCGATCATTGCCAACTGTAAAATGATCAAACCCTTCGTACCGCCAGAGATCGCCGGTCGCCCATGGCAGGATCATCCCACCGAGATGATTGCCCGCGAACGCCGCTTCTTCAGCTTTGAGCCGGGTGACAAATGGCACGGCTTTGAGGGTTATGCGCGCGAGCAGTATTTTGTCGATCCCTGCAAGTTGCTGCTGACCACGCCAGGTATCGATGCGGAAACCGGGGAATACGCCGATTTTGGTATTCCGGCGACCATTCTGGCGCACTTCCTGCGCGAGAACGGCATCGTACCGGAGAAGTGCGATCTCAACTCGATCCTGTTCCTGCTGACGCCAGCCGAGAGCGCAGAGAAAATGGCGCAGCTGGTGGCGATGCTCGGCCAGTTTGAACAGCATATTGAGGATGACACGCCGCTCGCCGATGTACTGCCGACCATCTTTAACAAATACCCGGTGCGCTACCGCGATTACACTCTGCGTGAGCTGTGCCAGGAGATGCACGATCTGTATGTCAGCTTTGATGTGAAGGATCTGCAAAAAGCGATGTTCCGCAAAGAGAGCCTGCCAGCGGTGGTGATGAATCCTCAGGATGCCAATAGCGAGTTCATTCGCGGCAACGTTGAACTGGTGCGTATCAGCGAGGCAGAAGGGCGTATCGCCGCTGAAGGCGCGCTACCTTATCCGCCGGGCGTGCTGTGCGTGGTACCGGGTGAAGTGTGGGGGGGAGCCGTCCAGCGCTACTTCCTGGCGCTGGAAGAAGGCGTCAACCTGCTACCGGGCTTTTCGCCGGAGTTGCAGGGCGTCTATTCCGAAACCGATGCCGACGGGATCAAACGCCTGTACGGCTATGTGCTGAAGTAACATCGTTCGGCGGTAAGGAACAGCGTTACGCGGCCACCCGGCGATACATACGGCGCGGGTGGCCGATTTTTCCGTACTGCATCTCAACCATCAGAAAACCTGCCTCCACGCAGTGTTCGAGGTAGCGACGGGTGGTGGTTTTACTTAATCCTGTTTCACTGACCACTTCATCAACGGAAAAGCAGCGTTCGGCATCGTCGGCAAACAGCTTTTGTACCCGCGCCAGCGTATTCTCCTCAATGCCTTTACTGCCGTTGTCCTGGCGGTAGTTTTTGGCCTGCAATTGATAGAGTGAATCGACGTTTTGCTGATCGACGATTTTCCACACCCGTTGCTGATCGGCAAACTGTACAAAGCGCTCCAGCGACTGGCTCAACCGCTTCCACGACACGGGTTTGAGGATATAGTCGAACGCGCCATTGCGGATCGCCTGGCTACAGGTATCCATATCGCTGGCCGCGGTAATAAAAATGACTGAGCAGTTGGCGCGGATAATTTGCGTATCGCTGATCAGCGTAATGCCTTTGCCATCCGGCAAATAGTTATCCAGCAGAACCAGTTGCGGTTGCATGCTATCCAGCATGACTTTTGCTTCTGCCAGCGACGAGGCAATCCCCATCAGCCGCAAGCGCGGATGCTTGCCGATAAGCTCCGCATGAAGCTGCGCAAGGGCGTGTTCATCTTCCACTATCAGCACATCTATCAGTTCATGTCGCATAATTCTGATCTTCCAGGGTCGGTACGGGACGCGGTACGTTGCCCGTTTCAGGAATAAACAAAGAGAAAATGGTACCGCGCGGTTCGTTAGCCGAAACCTCAATTGAACCACCGACATGCGCGACATAGCTGGCGATCAGGTACAGCCCGATGCCATGATCGCCACGGCGTTTGGTGGTTATCCCGCGCTCAAAAATGTGCTCACGGATTTCCGGCGCGATCCCCACACCGCGATCTGCCACCTCAATAATCAACTCGTGTTCATGCTGCAGGATCAGCACCTCGACCGGCTCGTGTGGTAACTCTGCGCGCTGTGTCGCTTCAATGGCGTTATCCAGCAGATTGCCGATGATCGAAATCAGCTCCGCCTCGCCCAGTGTACGACTGGGACGATCCATCCGGCACGATGGATCAAACGCCAGTTCGACGCCTTTTTCGCGGGCGCGCGCCGCTTTACCTAACAACAGGCCGCACAATGTCGGCGAACTAAAATGCGATGAGATAAAGTCCAGCAGCTCCTGCGCATGCTCCGACTGCGCCTGAATATAGCGAATGGCGTCGTTGTAACGCTCCATGTGCAGCAGCCCCGACAGCGTGGCCATACGGTTGAGTTGCTCATGACGCATAATGCGCAGATTATCGACATAGCGTTTTACCTGGCTCAGTTGCGTACTGAGGCTGTCGATCTCATTGCGGTCACGGAAGGTGATCACCCAGCCCTGTAACTTATTCTCCAGCATAATGCGCACCCGGCTGGCAATGACCGTCAACTGGTTGAACTGGCAAATCTCATCGTGCGTGTCATTCTCCAGCATCACCTCGCGGGCGAAAAAGGGTACTGGTGCAATAACTTCGGCGATGGTTTGCCCGCGCAGTGCGCGCGTCGGCTGGCTTAACCCCAGCAGTTTACGCGCCGCCTGGTTAATCACCTCGATACGCAATTCGCTGTCAATGGCGATCACCCCTTCATAGATCGACTCCATCATCGCTTTCTGCTGGCGCACCAGCAGACCAATTTCGCGTGGTTCCAGTGAGAAGATCTGTTTTTTGATACTGCGGGTAAAAAACCAGGAAAAAACAAACAGTGCCGCCAGTAACAGCACTGCGGCGATAAAAATGTTGATCACTTTATCCAAAGTGATCGTGTCGAGATAGCTGGTCAGGTAGCCGACAGAAACAATCCCCACTACACGCCCGGCATCATCAAATATTGGCGCTTTGCTGCGTAGTGAGATCCCCAGCCCTCCTTTGCGAATGGTCGTTGTACTTTTTCCCTTGAGTACGTCGGCATTGTCGCCGCCAATCAACGTTTTTCCTACGACATCAGAATGCACTGAGTGAAATAGATGTAGCCCTTTGTCATCGCCGATAACAATAAAGCTTGCATCGCTGTGTGCCACTACTTTATGCATAAATTGCGCGATGGCTCGAATGTCTTTATCGGCAACCGACTGGCGTAAACTCGGAATAATCGCTATTTCTTCCGCCTGTATTTTGGCTCTGGCGCTCATCTCCTGGTATAGTTGGCGACCAACATCTTTGTAATAATAAACGCCTAATAAAACGAAGAGGCCGGAGAAGAAAAGCACCAGTGAAATAAAAAGTTTGATTTGGAAAGAGACTTTCATGACATCACGCACAGCAGCCAACAATGCGCCAATGTAGCATCTTTTTTAATATGCGTGCGGAGTTTACTGGAAACTTGTGATCCTTTGCACAGCATGGTCTGGTGCATTAAGAATGCCCTGTTAAATATTCTTTTTTGGAAATGTTATTAAGTTGTATTTCTATATAAAAAAACCATAAAAACCACAGCAATAAATAAGCGACGAATCACACAAAATAAAAGAAACCATAAAAACCATAGGTGCCATTAAAACAACGATTTTATTATGTATTGCCTCACATAAAGTGCGTTTTTAGCCCTTTACTCTGTATGTACAAAATAACCAAGGGGCTTAATTATGAGCACAACTGACGATTCATTCTCTGTTACCTCTGAATCGCTTGAGATTCAAAAGAAACCACTGAAAGAAAAATGGTGGCACATTATGGATACCTGGAAAATCGGGATTATTCCGCTGCCATTATTCCTGTTAGCCGGTGCATTAATTGCTATTGATTGCCTGGGCGGTAAGTTGCCAAGCGATATTGTGGTGATGGTAGCCACGTTGGCATTCTTCGGCTTTGCCTGCGGTGAATTCGGCAAACGTCTGCCGATCGTCGGCAAACTGGGCGCTGCGGCCATTTGCGCCACCTTTATTCCCTCGGCGATGGTTTACTACGGCCTGCTGCCGGATGTGGTCGTGGAATCCACCACCAAGTTCTACAAATCCACCAACATTCTTTATCTCTATATCTGCTGCATCATTGTCGGCAGCATCATGAGCATGAACCGCACTACGCTTATCCAGGGCTTCCTGCGTATCTTCTTCCCGATGCTGTGCGGCGAAATCGTCGGTATGCTGGTGGGAATGGGTGTGGGCCTGGCGCTCGGTATGGAGCCATTCCAGATCTTCTTCTTTATCATTCTGCCGATCATGGCGGGTGGTGTGGGTGAAGGCGCGATCCCACTCTCCATCGGTTACGCGACGCTGCTGCATATGGATCAGGGCGTTGCGCTCGGTCGCGTATTGCCGATGGTCATGCTTGGCGGCCTGACTGCCATCATTATCTCTGGCTGTCTGAATCAGTTGGGTAAACGCTTCCCGCACCTGACCGGCGAAGGGCAGTTAATGCCGAATCTCAGCAACGGCGATGGACAGGCTCCGGCTACACCGGCTTTATCCGGTAAAACCGATGTCACCACTATCGCGGCTGGCGCGCTGCTGGCTGTGTTGCTGTACATGATTGGCATGCTCGGTCACAAGCTGATTGGTTTACCTGCGCCGGTCGGTATGCTGTTCGTTGCTGTTCTGATCAAGCTGGCGAACGGTGTCTCTCCGCGTCTGCTGGAAGGTTCTCAGGTGGTATACAAATTCTTCCAGACCTCTGTTACTTATCCCATCCTCTTCGCTGTCGGTGTAGCTATCACGCCATGGGAAGAGCTGGTTCATGCGTTCACCATCAACAACCTGCTGGTGATCGTGAGTACCGTTTCCGCACTGGTTGCCACCGGCTTTTTTGTGGGCAAAAAGATCGGCATGCATCCCATTGATGTGGCCATCGTTTCCTGCTGCCAGAGCGGCCAGGGCGGTACAGGGGATGTTGCCATCCTGACCGCGGGTAACCGCATGAGCCTGATGCCGTTCGCGCAGATTGCAACCCGTATCGGCGGCGCGATCAACGTCTCGGTATCGCTGTTGGTGCTCGGCAATTTCCTCGTTTGATTCAAGTGTTACAGGAACTGATATGAAACTCGCAAGCTTTGTCCATCAGGGGATCCGGAGTTACGGCATCGTCAAGGCTGATGGCGTAATCAATCTGGGGCAGCATCTGGGTGACCGTTACGGTGATTTGAAATCACTGCTCGCTGCCAACGCGCTGAATGAAGCGCAACAACTGGACGGTGAAACGGCGGATATCCGCTTCGACGACCTGCAATTTCTGCCGGTCATTGATAACCCGGCCAAAATTCTCTGCGTCGGCATGAACTACGCCGAAAAGCGCAAAGAATTCGATCAGCATAACCCAGCGCCAACGCTTTTCGTTCGCTTTGCGGATTCGCAGACCGGCCATAATGCGCCGGTACTGAAGCCGCGTCACTCCAGTGAGTTCGACTACGAAGGCGAGCTGGCCGTGATCATCGGGAAAGGGGGAGAAAATATCTCCCGTGAGGCGGCGTTAAGCCACGTTGCAGGCTATAGCTGCTACATGGATGGTTCGGCGCGCGACTGGCAGCACACCTGGTTTACCGCCGGGAAAAACTGGCGGCAAACCGGCGCTTTCGGCCCATGGATGACGACGGCGGATGAGATCCCTGATCCGCATCAACTGGCGATCCGCACCTGGTTGAATGGCCGCATGGTGCAGGATGATAACACCGCCAGCATGATCCATAAGGTGGCAGAACTTATCGAGTACATCAGTACCTTCACCAGCCTGACGCCGGGCGATGTCATCATCACCGGCTCGCCGGGCGGCGTCGGCAAAAAACGCAACCCGCCATTGTTTATGAAGGCGGGCGATCGCATCGAAGTGGAGATCGAGAATATCGGTCACCTCAGTAATGTGATTATTGATGCGCCAGAGCCAGCCCATTCGCTGACGGCGGCACACTAAGGACGAAAGGCAATACCATGCAGGCACGACCTTCCATCGACTTTCGCGTGGCGGAAGTCAACGGCAATACTCAACGGCTGGCCTCGATCCGCACGTTGCTCGCAGACAGCGGATTAGGTATGGACAGTGACATCACCACCTTCGTTGAAGCCTGGTCGGGAAACCGGCTGGTGGGTTGTGCGGGCCTGGCCGCCAACGTCATCAAATGTGTTGCAGTGGATGAAGAGTTGCGCGGCGAAAATCTCAGCGCGCGCCTGCTGGCGGAGGTTTCCCATTTGGCGCTGGCGCGGGGGCATTTTCATCTGTTCCTCTGCACGCGCCCCTGCAACCTGGAACGTTTCCGCCACAGTGGCTTCTGGCCGGTGGCGCAAAGCGGCAACAATGCGGTGCTGATGGAGAATACCCCGTCGGGGATCCAGCGTTACTGCCGCACGTTGCAGGTCGATCGCATGCCGGGCAAACGCACCGGCGCGATTGTGATGAATGCCAATCCCTTTACGCTGGGGCACCGCCATCTGGTGGAGCAGGCAGCACGCGCCTGCGACTGGCTGCACCTGTTCGTGGTGCGCGAAGACGCGTCGTTCTTCCCCTTTGCCGCGCGGCTGAAAATGGTGAAATCGGGTGTGGCACATCTGCCGAATGTCATCATTCACGAAGGTTCTCAGTACATTATTTCCCGCGCCACTTTCCCGGCTTATTTCCTGAAAGAGACCGGCAAAGTACAGCAGGCGTGGAGCGACATCGACCTGCTGATTTTCCGCAACTACATTGCACCAGCGCTGGGTATCACCCACCGCTTTATCGGTAGCGAACCCTTTTGCGACATCACCCGCCAGTACAACCAGACCATGCATCAACTGCTGGCGGGGGCGGTGGAGGTGGTGGAGATCCCGCGCATTAAAGCTAAAGCGACCGGCAATGCCATCTCCGCGTCTGAAGTGCGCCGTTTACTACAAACACACCAGTTTTCCCGTATTCGGGAAATTGTACCGGATACCACTTTCGCGCATCTCGAATCCCACTACAGCGCGGAAGCTGTTTAAAAATCAGGAATCTAAATATGAAAATTGTGAGGGAGGCGCTGGCCGGAACCATGGAATCCAGCGACCTGATGGTGAAAATAGCCCCCGCCGAAGGCGAACTGGAAGTCGTTGTTCACAGCGAGGTTATCAAGCAGTTTGGCGATCAGATCCGCAAGGTGGTGAACGACACGCTGCGGGCAATGGCGGTTCACCAGGGCTTGATCATCATTGAAGACAAAGGCGCGCTGGACTGTGTTATCCGCGCACGTTTACAGAGCGCAATACTGCGCGCATCGGAAGGAACAGAGATCGACTGGGGGAAACTGCTGTGAAAAAACTCCGTCGTAGCATGCTGTTTTTGCCAGGCGCTAACGCTGCCATGCTCTCCACCGCGTTTATCTATCGTCCGGATTCGATCATGTTTGATCTGGAAGATGCCGTCTCCCTGCGTGAAAAAGACACCGCGCGTCTGCTGGTATTTCATGCCCTGCAACACCCGATGTACCAGGATATCGAAACCGTGGTGCGTATCAACCCGCTGAACACGCCGTTTGGCCTGCCGGATCTGGAAGCGGTCGTTCGTGCCGGCGTGGATGTGGTGCGCTTACCGAAAACGGATACCCCGGAAGATATCTACGAGCTGGAACGTCATCTCGAACGTATCGAGTTGGCCTGCGGACGTGAAGTGGGATCGACCCGCGTGATGGCAGCCATCGAATCCGCGATCGGCGTTATTAATGCCGTAGCGATTGCCCGCAGCTCTCAGCGTCTGATCGGTATTGCACTGGCCGCTTTCGACTATGTGATGGATATGCAGACCGAACGCGGCGACGGCACCGAGCTGTTTTATGCCCGTTGCGCTGTGTTGCACGCCGCACGCGCCGCCGGTATCGATGCTTTTGATGTGGTGTGGTCAGACGTTAACGACGAAGCCGGATTCCTGCGCGAAGTCGGGTTGATCCGCAAAATGGGCTTCAACGGTAAGTCGCTGATTAACCCGCGGCAAATCGATCTGCTGCATAATGCTTATGCGCCAACACAGGAGGAGGTTGACCACGCGCAACGGGTTATTGAAGCGGCGGAAGAGGGTGAACGCAACGGGCTTGGCGTCGTTTCGCTGAACGGCAAAATGATCGACGCCCCGATTATTAATCACGCGCAGATGGTGCTGGAACGTGCGGCCGCGTCCGGCGTGCGTCGGTAAGGACAGAATAATGAATCAGACAGAGCTTCTTCACGTTAATTTTCCCCATCTGCGTGAGTTAAAACCCTTCGACAGCGCTCATGCGGCCACGCCGTGGCTGGCGGACGATAACAGCAAACACACGCGCAAACTTTGCGCCACGCTGGAAGACGCCATCGCCCGTAGCGGCCTGAAAGACGGGATGACCATCTCGTTCCACCACGCTTTCCGCGAAGGTGACCGGGTGATTAACCATGTTGTCGCTACACTGGCGCGTCTGGGGTTCAAAAATCTGACGTTGGCTTCCAGTTCGCTGATGACCTGCAACGATGCGCTGATCGAACACATTGAGAGTGGCGTGATTACCCGCATTTATACCTCCGGCATGCGCGGTAAGCTGGCGGATGCCATCTCTCACGGTCTGATGGCGGAACCGGTACAGATTCACTCCCACGGCGGGCGCGTCAAACTGTTGCAGGATGGCGAACTGAAGATTGACGTCGCCTTTCTTGGCGTACCCTGCAGCGATGAGTTCGGCAACGCCAACGGCACACAGGGTAAATCCTGCTGCGGTTCGCTGGGCTACGCGATGGTGGATGCGCAGTTCGCCCGCAAAGTGGTGCTGCTGACGGAAGCGCTGGTGCCGTTCCCGAATATGCCCGCCAGCATTGGTCAGGAGCAGGTGGATCTGATTGTGCAGGTGGAGAGTGTGGGCAATCCGGCAAAAATCAGCGTCGGCGCTGCGCGTGTTACCAGTAATCCGCGTGAACTGATGATCGCACGCTATGCGGCGGATGTGATCGAGCACTCCGGCTATTTCAGGGATGGTTTTTCCATGCAGACCGGCTCTGGCGCAGCGTCGACGGCGGCGACCCGCTTTATGGAAGAGAAAATGGAACGCCTCGGGGTGAAGGCCAGTTTCGCGCTCGGCGGCATCACTGGCGGGCTGGTGAGTCTGCATGAGAAAGGGCTAATCGGCAAACTGCTGGATACGCAGTGTTTTGACGGCGAAGCTGCGGCATCGCTGCACCGTAACCCGAACCACGTTGAGATCTCAACTGACGTCTATGCCAACCCCGGCGGCAAAGCTGCCTGCTGCGACCAACTGGATGTGGTGATCCTCAGTGCGCTTGAGATCGACACAGAGTTTAACGTCAATGTTATTACCGGTTCAGACGGCGTGATGCGCGGCGCATCCGGTGGTCACTGCGATGTGGCGGCTGCGGCAAACCTGACTATTGTCGTGGCACCGTTACTGCGTAGCCGTATTCCGACGGTTGTGAAACGCGTGACCACGCTGCTGACACCGGGGGAAAGCATCGATGTGCTGGTGACTGACCACGGGATTGCGGTGAATCCGGCGCGCCCGGAGATCCGCGAACGCCTGCTGGCGGCGGGGCTGAAAATTGTTGATATCGAAACATTGTATCAACGCGCCATCTCGCTTACCGGTGAACCGAAACCGATCGCCTTTACTGACCGTATTGTCGGGGTGATCCGCTACCGTGATGGCACCGTCATTGACGTTGTCCGTCAGGTTAAAGAGGAAAATGTATGACGACACTGACGCCCATAAGATCGGGCGTCAGCCTTGAAGCGCTGCTGGCGGCGAAAGACAGCCGTGCAGCGCGTCAGGCTGACTGGCTCGCTCACTATCAACAACCGGTCATTTCACTGACGCTGGTGACGCCCGGCGCGGTAAAAGACAGCATTCGCTATCGCAATACCATGGGGGTGGCGTTACAGACCTGCGACCAACTGCTGTGGCAGAACCGCTGGCAGGTGCTGGACCGGCAGGTGCTGTGGCTACCGACCGGCGCAGAAGCCCTGTGGTGTGTTGCGCACCCGGCGGTGGAAATCAAGGCGCAGTGCGTTGAGATGGAACAGACGCACCCACTGGGTCGTCTGTGGGACTTTGACGTGTTGTGCCCGCAGGCGGGGCAGGTCGGACGGCATTCACTGGATCTGAATACCCGCCGTTGCCTGGTATGCGATGAGCCGGCGCACGGCTGTGCGCGTTCGCGTCGCCACCCGGTTGATGAAGTGGTTGCCCGCGTGGAGAAACTGATTGATGGCTGGTTTGCTCGCGACTGAATCCGCTGTTATCAGCGTACCGGCGCTGGCTGCCCGGGCGCTGCGCCTTGAACTGGATCTCACGCCGAAACCGGGGCTGGTAGACCGGGCGAATAACGGCTCGCACCAGGATATGGATCATGCGCTGTTCTTACGCAGTATTTCGGCCATCACGCCATGGTTTTCCATCTTTGAACAGGCCGGGCGTGAACATGCCCACAAGGCGGCAGGTGTCCAGTTGCGCCTGCTGCGACCGGCGGGTATCGCCTGCGAACAGGCGATGTTGGCAGCTACCGGCGGGGTGAATACGCACAAAGGCGGGGTTTTTTCGCTGGGTCTGCTCTGTTTTGCCGCCGGGAGATTGCAGGGACAGCGCCAGCCGCTGCAGGCTGAAACGTTGTGTCGACAGGTCAGTGAAATCTGTCGCGGGCTGGTGGCGCGTGAACTGGCATCCCGGCTGCAGGCTGTAACGGCAGGCGAAAAACAGTTTCTGGAGTATGGGCTTACCGGCGCTCGCGGCGAGGCCGAACAGGGTTTTGCCACCGTGCGCCGAGCGGTGCTGCCGTACTGGCATCAGGAACAGGGCGAACGGCGCCTGCAGCATGCGTTATTGCGTCTGATGGCGACAAACCCGGACAGCAATCTGGTGTCGCGCGGCGGTATTGCAGGGCTGCGCTACGTGCAGGATTATGCGGCAACGTTACTGGCGGTCGGATGGGATAACGATGCATTGTCTGAAATGGACAGGGCGCTGATGGCACGGCGCTTAAGCCCCGGCGGCAGCGCCGATTTGCTGGCAGTCGCGTACGTGTTGGCGCAACTTCCATAATGTCATATCTGGTCTATGGATTTACCCGGACGGAACAGGCCTGGAACCTAATGGGATAGGCTCTCCGTGTATGGAAAAGGCATAAATAACCCGGCGCTCAGGCCGGGTTATTGTCTTACGCTTTCTGCGCGACTGCCGCAGGTTCGCGCACATGTTTGTATTTAAACAATGTCACGAAGGCGAAGGCCAGCACCAGCGAATAACTGGCAAAAATCAGCCATACAGTTTTCCAGTCGGTAACGCCTGCGGTGGTGTAGATCTCTACCACTTTGCCGCTGACCATACCGCCGAGGATACAGCCGAAGCCGTTGGTCATCATCAGCAGCATACCTTGCGCACTGGCGCGGATCGTCGGGTTAACCTCTTTCTCAACGAACACCGAACCGGAGATGTTGAAGAAGTCGAACGCACAGCCGTAGACAATCATCGACAGTACCAGCAGCACGGTGCCGAACGGTGTCGGGTCGCCATAGGCGAACAAACCAAAACGCAGCACCCAGGCGAAAATACTGATCATCATTACGTTCTTGATGCCGTAGCGGCTCATAAAAAACGGAATCGCGAGGATGAAGGCAGTCTCGGAAATCTGCGAAATAGACATCATCACTGATGCATGAGTCACGATGAAGCTATTAGCAAACAGTGGGTTGGCATCGAAGCTGTGCAGGAAGGTATTGCCGAACATGTTAGTGATCTGCAACTCTGCGCCCAGCATCATCGAGAAGATGAAGAAGATCGCCATGCGCTTGTTTTTAAACAGCGCGAAAGCGTTCAGGCCCAGCATTTCCACCCAGGTCTGTTTCTCGGTGCTTTTCGCAACCGGCATATACGGCAGCGTCAGAGAGTACAGGCTCAGTACCAGCGACAGCGCGGCACCGATATAGAGCTGCATATGGCTCAGTTCGAAGCCGGAGAAACTCACTACCCACATCGCCAGGATAAAGCCAATGGTGCCCCAGATGCGAATTGGCGGGAAATCGGTAACGATATCGTGCCCGGCGGATTTCAGGCGGAAGTAAGAGATGGTATTTACCAGGCTCAACGTTGGCATATAGGCCAGTGAGTTAAGTAGAATAATGGTAAACATCGCGCCCGGTGTGGTAACGCCTGCAGCAATAAACAGGGTGATCGCACCGACCAGGTGGCACAGCGCGTAGACCCATTTCGCACTCAGCCATTTGTCGGCAATGATACCGAGCAGCGGCGGCATCAGCAGCGAGGCAATGCCCAGCGAACTATACACCGCACCAATAGATGCACCATCAAATTTCAGCGTGACGAACATATACGAGCCAAGCGTCGTCAGCCAGCTTCCCCACAGGCAGAACTGCAGAAAGATAATGACTTTCAGCTGCAGCTTAAGATTCATGTTAATTTCCTCACAAAGGAGACGGACAGATGTTGGAATGGGCACAATTAATATTGTTATGTGTCAGGATTCTATCATCACCTGGGCGGCGAATTTGTTATGCCCGACATAAAAATGCAAACTTCCTCTGATTGCATTTACATATAGTGACGGATATCACACTTTAGCGCAACCGTTTGCATCTTCCAGAAGAAGACCTTATGCCTCTTACGCGCAAACGCACGAAAGAGGCACGGGATCAGTTGCGACGCCAGGTCTTCTGCGCCGAATTGACTTTATAGAGGTAACGACGGGATTCCGCCGACGGATGGCGGGTGGCCAGGGTCTGGTAAACATCACCTGGCGTCATCGTATTGATGATATTGGCAGCCTGCATTTTATCGCTGGAAAAGACGCGAAGTACGCTACCCGCGCCGCCGTTATAGGCGGTGATCACTGCATAACGCCGGGACGTCGGGTTATTGATACCGGAGAGATAAACATTATTCAGCATCGCCAGATACGCGGTGCCGATATCAATATTGCTCTGCGGATCGAACAGATAGCTGCGATCCGGCGTACCGGATCTACCCTGCGCGCGGAAGACATCTTTTCCGGCGCTGTGCTGTACCACCTGCATCAGACCCAATGCGTCGGAGCGGCTAACCGCGTACGGATTAAATGACGACTCAGTCTGCATAATCGCCAGAATCAGCGACTCATCGACGCCATATTTCCGCGAGGCCTGGCGCACCATACCGATATATTTATGCGCACGTTTGTCCAGATGGTTCGGCACCAGATTGAGCGTTACGCTATAGATAACGCGTAAGCCGTTGCTGCGGTTTTTCAACCGGGTTTGCAGCAGGTAATCCGCAAAGCGCGCCGCGCGCCACTGCCAGCGGATCGCTTCACCGTTGTTATCCAGAACTTGGCCATAAAGGAAAGGTTCTTTGGAGATCGGGATATCATCGGTATCAGAATAGAGGTCAATAGATCCCGGATCGTCACCCATCATCAGGGTTTTGATAATCGCCTGACGCAGATGTGCAGCCGGATCGGTGCCGGAAATCGTTTCGATGGTGATGGTACCCTCATCAAAGTTGATGTGGCTGCGAGTCTGGTACTGGTCGGTATATTTGACGTAGTCCTTCGGCCCGGCGATCAGGACTTCGTTAAATCCCCAAAGATTCTCAATGTTGTGGGCGAACTGCCCCATCAAAATATCAAAACCGTTAGTGTCTTTAATCCAGGCTTCGTTATAGGCTTCGCCCGATTTGTTAGAGCTGGAACAAGAAATCAGTAACGGCGCGATCATCACTAGCGCTAAAAATTTTTTCATCATTCCGGATGCAGTTGTGTTTGGGGGAATCGCGCCTGTGACGCCCAGGCGCTGGCAATATCTTCCCGTTTCGCGACATTGCCAGCCGTGCAGATGTTCAGCCGCTTATTTTTTCTCTTGTGGCGTATAGCCTTCGATATGCACGTCTTTACCTTCAAACAGGAAATTCACCATCTCCTGTTCCAGCAGCTTGCGGTGCTCGCTATTCATCATGTTGAGTTTTTTCTCGTTAATCAGCATGGTTTGCTTCTGCTGCCACTGCTTCCAGGCCTCTTTCGAGATCTCGTTATAAATGCGTTTACCCAGATCGCCCGGATAGAGCTGGAAGTCTTGCCCCTCTGCTTCGCGTTGCAGGAAGGTACAAAAAATGGTTCTGCTCATAAAAAATCCTCTCTACTTGCGCGACGCGCTACTCCGCTTCGGCGCGTAATTGCTGTATCAGGCGTTCCACTGGAGCCGCCAGACCGACGGATGGCGGTTGCGCCAAGTTATACCAGAGACCCGCGCCATCATCCATGCAGGATGAGAACGAGGACACGCCAAGCCACATAGGCACAATATCCAGATGGAAATGGCTAAAGGTATGGCGGAACGCCACAAGCTGGCTGAGATTATCGGTGCTAATGTTCCTCTGCGCCAGCCAGTCGTGCAGCTCCGCTTCATCGCTGAACTGTGGGAAACAGAACAAACCGCCCCACAGCCCGCTAGGCGGGCGCTGCTCGAGATAAACCTCGCCTTCATGCTGCATCAGCAGGAAATAGCCGGTGCGTTCAGGCAGCGTCTGTTTGGGTTTTTTACCGGGATATTGTGCCCACGACTGTGCCGCTTTTGCTGCGCAGACGGTTTGCAACGGGCACAATTCGCACTTCGGTCTGGAACGGGTGCAGACGGTAGCACCAAGATCCATCATCGCCTGGTTAAAGCGCTCCACCCCTTTCGCCGGTGTGACTTCACTGCTTATATCCCACAGCCGCTTTTCCACCTCTTTTTTACCCGGCCAGCCCGCAACGGCGTAGCAGCGTGCCAGCACGCGTTTAACGTTACCGTCAAGGATGGGAAAATGTTTACCCAGCGACAGAGATAGGATCGCGCCTGCGGTGGAGCGGCCAACGCCAGGAAGCGCAGCCACTTCATCAAAGGTTTCCGGGAAATGACCACCGTGCAGGTTCGCCACCTGCTGCGCAGCTTTATGCAGATTGCGGGCACGGGCGTAGTAGCCCAGCCCGGTCCACAGATGCAGCACTTCATCCAGCGGAGCGTTCGCCAGATCGGCCACCGTCGGGAAATGGGCCATAAAACGCTGGAAATAAGGAATCACGGTTGCAACCTGCGTCTGTTGCAACATCACTTCCGACAGCCATACTTTGTAAGGCGTTTTTTCAATTTGCCAGGGCAGGGTTTTTCGCCCGTATTTATCGTACCAGTCCAGAACCTGGGCTGAAAATTGAGACGCTTGCATGGTCACCAGAATCGCGTTGTCAGGGGCAAAGATTGCAGCACAGAGGCGTTGGCCTGTAAACCGGAACTTTCCGGTGCTTGCATCATGCGATTAACTTTGGATAATGCCCGTTTCCTGAACACTCTCACGAGCAGATCACTTTATGAATAACGACGTCATTTCACCGGAATTTGATGAAAATGGCCGTCCATTGCGCCGGATCCGTAGCTTTGTCCGTCGCCAGGGCCGCCTGACCAAAGGGCAGCAGCACGCGCTAGAAAATTACTGGCCGGTGATGGGCGTTGAGTTCAGCGAACAGCCGCTGGATCTCGTCGCGCTGTTTGGCCGCTCGGCGCCGGTTACGCTGGAAATTGGCTTCGGTATGGGTGCTTCGTTGGTGGAGATGGCGAAAATGCGTCCGGAGCAGAACTTCCTCGGTATCGAAGTTCACTCGCCGGGCGTCGGCGCTTGCCTCTCTTCTGCGCATGAAGAGGGCGTTGAGAACCTGCGCGTGATGTGCCACGACGCGGTCGAAGTGCTGCATAAAATGATTCCTGACAATTCTTTAAATATGGTGCAGCTGTTTTTTCCTGACCCGTGGCATAAAGCACGTCATAATAAACGCCGCATCGTTCAGGTACCGTTTGCTGAACTGGTGAAAAGCAAGCTCAAGCTGGGCGGCGTGTTCCATATGGCGACTGACTGGGAAGCCTATGCGCAACATATGCTTGAAGTGATGTCCTCTATTGACGGTTATAAAAACCTGTCGGCGACGAATGACTTTGTGCCGCGTCCGGATTCGCGTCCAGTGACTAAATTTGAACAGCGTGGCCACCGTCTTGGTCACGGCGTATGGGACTTAATGTTCGAGAGGGTGAAATAATGGCAACAAACCGCAGTCGTCGCTTGCGTAAAAAAATGCATATCGACGAATTCCAGGAACTGGGTTTTTCCGTTGCATGGCGTTTTCCGGAAGGTGCCAGCGAAGAGCAGATCGATAAAACCGTTGATGATTTTATCCAGGAAGTGATCGAGCCGAACAAACTGGCGTTTGACGGCAGTGGTTATCTGGCCTGGGACGGTCTGATTTGTTTGCAGGAAATCGGTAAATGTACCGAAGAACATCAGGCCATTGTGCGTAAGTGGCTGGAAGACCGCAAACTGAGCGAGGTACGCATCAGCGAACTTTTCGACGTTTGGTGGGACTAATAAAGCATAAGGGGCCAGCATTAGCTGGCCCGTTTTGTCTCTACAGGAGTTTTTTATGATGCGCAAAACGCTGTTGGCGGCGGCTCTTACGGTTACCGCGTTTGCGGCTCAGGCTGATTATCAATGTGGCGTGACGCCGCGTGACGATGTGATCATCAGCCCGCAAACCGTGCAGGTGAAAGGTGAGAACGGTAACTTGGTGATCACCCCGGACGGCAATGTCATGTTTAACGGCAAGCAACCTTCGCTAACCGCTGCACAGCGCGAGCAGGCGAAGGATTACCAGGCCGAATTGCGCAGCGCTCTGCCATGGATTGACGATGGCGCGCGCAGTCGCGTGGAGAAAAGCCGCGTGGCGCTGGATACGATCATTGTCAAACAGGTAGGAGAGGACAGTAGCATGCGCAACCGTCTGACCAAACTGGATGCGCAGTTGAAAGAGCAGATGAACCGCATTGTTGAACATCGCAACGATGGCCTGACATTCCACTACAAAGCGATTGATGAAGTGCGCGCTAATGGTCAGCAGTTAGTGAACCAGACTATGGGCGGCATTTTGCAGGACAGCATCAACGAAATTGGGGCTAAAACTGTGCTGAAGAGCGGAAGTAATCCGTTACAGAGCGTGCTGGGGAGCCTCGGCGGTTTACAGACGGCTATTCAGGATGAGTGGAAAAACCAGGAAGCGGATTTCCAGCAGTTTGGCAAAGACGTTTGCAAGCGTGTCGTCTCGTTGGAAGAGAACCGCAAAGCGTTAACCGCCGGATTGAAGTGATTCCCTGTTACGGGCTTGTTTATTTTCGAATAGTCCAATAAAGCCCGGCTATATTAGCCGGGCTTACTATTTTACATGCCATATCATATATCTTAAATATTTTCAAACTGCGTGATGATATTAAATAAAGTAGGTTGACAGGCGTTTTTGTTAATGTAATTGAAATATATCGATTTAATTTACTTTAGGAAATATCCTATTGGTGCTAGTATTGAGTTTCAAATCACGGAATCGATGCTTACCCACATGACATCACTGCATATTCAATCGAAAGATGACGCCTCTATCTATGAGGGTTTTTCTGAGCGCTACAAAAATACCGAGATTGATCTGCTCGGTTTAATTAGCACCTTGTGGCAGAGTAAACGAATTATTATCTCGACTATTCTGATATTTTCTGTGGTTGGATTCTTTATTAGTGCATTATTAACGCCAAAATGGATCAGCCTGGCGGAAATCACGCCAGCAGAAAAACCGCAATGGAGCCAGTTGCAAAAGACGCTTTCTACTTTGCAGGTTCTCGACGTTAAACCTTCCCTCGATAAGGTAGAAGTATTTAACCTGTTCCTGAAAAAGTTTAATTCTGAGTCGCTGCGCGAAGAGTTCCTGGCATCCTCCCCACTGGTGGCTGGTAGGCTGATGGCCTCTAATCCTGATGCCGAAGAGCTGCGCCGCGGTATTGTACTGCTGTCCGAGAAGATCAAGGCGGTCAATAACACGCAGGGGAAAAGCGCCGATAACGTACCTTACCAGTCCTGGACGTTAAGCTTCACCGCCCCTGTAGCTGGCGAGGCCAAGGAAATTCTTAACAGCTACATTGATTATATTTCTGCGTTGGTTGTTAAAGAAACATTAGAATATCTGCGTGAAGAAGTAGATTTAAAAAAGAATACGGAGAGGGAGTCTCTGGCGATGGAGCGTGAGCGGATGAATACGCTCCATGACACCAAATTGAAGCGACTAAATTACTCGCTGGAAGTGGCTAACGCTGCCGGTATTAAACGCCCTGTTTACAGTAATGGGCAATCCGTGCAGGATGACCCGGATTATTCTATTGCTCTGGGTGCTGATGGCATTGCTGAAAAACTTAAAATAGAACAGTCGATTGCCGATGTTACCCGGCTTAATGCGGATTTCCGTTATCGTGAACATCGCCTGGCGGAACTGGACAAACTGGATATTAAAGATATCACCTTCACGCCGTTTAAATATCAGCTTTCTCCGTCTTTACCTACCAAAAAAGAGGGGCCGGGACAGGTTTTATTTATTATTTTAGCGGCGCTGTGTGGTGGGGTTATTGCCAGTGCTGTGGTATTAGTGCGACACGCTTTGCAGCAACGGAATCATTAATATTCCTGTAGTACTTTCGGCTCTCTGCGTTCCGTGCAGAGGGCCAAAGTCTTTATTCAGCCAGAAACAACTCAAGCAGAGAATTGAGAAACAGCTTACCGTGTTCTGTTATTTGCCAGGATGTGTCGCATTCACTCAAATAATTTAATGCCAGCGCCTGCTCGATCTGTGTGCGTATTGTGCTTTCATCCAGCCCGGTGTAGCGGGTGAATTCAGCGCGCGGCGCAGGCTCCAGCAGGCGAAAGCGATTCATAAAGAATTCGAACGGTTTATCCTGCGCTTCAACATCGTGCTGCTTATCAAGATATTTTCCCTGCATATACCCACGCGGATGGCGAGTTTTCGCCGTGCGCAGAATGCGCCCATCCGCAAAAGTGACTTTACCATGCGCGCCGCAACCAATACCCAGGTAATCACCAAAGCGCCAGTAATTGAGGTTATGCTGACACTGATAACCCGGTTTCGCATAGGCTGAGGTTTCATACTGCTGATAGCCAGCTGCAGTAAGGATCTGGTGTCCCTGCTCGAAAATATCCCACAGCGCATCGTCATCCGGCAGCACCGGCGGGCGCGAGCCAAACAGCGTATTGGGTTCGATAGTCAGTTGATACCACGACAGATGCGGAGGGTTGAGTTTGATGGCCTGGCGCAGATCGTCCAGCGCTTCTTCCAGCGACTGATCCGGCAGGCCGTGCATCAAATCAAGGTTAAAGCTGCGCAGCCCCAGCCCGCTTGCCAGCTTCGCTGCACGTTTCGCTTCCTCCGGGCCGTGAATTCGCCCGAGCCGCTGAAGCTTGGTTTCACTGAAGCTTTGCACGCCGATGGAGATACGGTTCACCCCTGCACGCTGGTAATCGACAAAACGGTCTGCTTCCACAGTGCCTGGATTGGCCTCCATGGTGATTTCCGCATCGGCCGCCAGCGGCAGCCGGGCGCGCACACCATCCAGCAGCGTTTGCATCGCCGGGCCGGACAGCAGGCTCGGTGTACCGCCACCAATAAAGATGGTCTTTATTTCACGTCCCTGCGCCCATGGCGCGTCAGCATCGAGATCGTTCAGCAGATGCTGAACGTAATCGTCGTGCGGTACTGCGCCCTTCAGCGCGTGCGAGTTGAAGTCGCAGTACGGGCATTTCTGCACGCACCAGGGGATATGGATATAAAGGCTCAGAGGTGGCAAATCAGCCATTACGCAATGCTTCCAGTAACAGTTTCAACGCTTGACCGCGATGGGAAATGGCGCTTTTCTCTTCGCGGGTAAGTTCCGCCGCGGTTTTACCCCTGGAAGGAACAAAGAAAATCGGATCGTAACCAAAACCGCCGCTACCAGCCGACTGTCGTGCGATTACACCAGGCCAGCTACCGTGACACACCAGCGGAGTCGGATCGTCCGCATGACGCATATAGACCAGCACACAGTGGAACTGTGCGGTACGTTGTTCATTCGGGACAGATTTCAGCGCATCAAGCAGCTTTTCCAGGTTCTGCTGATCGGTCGCATCCACGCCGGAATAGCGCGCCGAATAGATCCCCGGAGCGCCCTGCAATGCATCAACCGCCAGGCCGGAATCGTCAGCGATGGCGGGCAAACCGGTAACCTGCGCCGCGTGGCGGGCTTTGAGGATGGCGTTCTCAATAAACGTCAGCCCGGTCTCTTCCGCGGACTCAACACCCAGCTCAGTTTGTGCGACCACGTCGAGGCCGAAATCATTCAATAGCGAGGCAAGCTCGCGCACTTTACCGGCATTACCGGTCGCGAGAACAACTTTTTGCATAGTGGGTCCTAATCGATTAGCGCCGCGACTTCCGTCGGGATCTGTTGCGGGTGGGTAATTTTAATCTGCTTATGGCGACCAAGTTCGCCTTTTTCAATCACCACCTGTTTTTTTGCCACGCGAAACTGCTTTGCGAGGTATTTGACCAGGTGCGCATTTGCCTGGCCGTCTACAGGCGGAGCGGTGATGGCGACTTTCAGTTCGTCGCCATGCAACCCGATAATGCTGTCGCGGCTGGCTTTTGGCTGAATGTACAGCCGCAAAACCAGCCCCTCTTCACAGGTAGAAACGGCACTCATAGTGCCATCCACAACCCCGGCAGAAGAATATCGCCGGTGGATTGCAGCAGCTCCGCAACGCCCATGTTGATGACGTACAGCAGCAGCACCAGGATCATCGGCGAGAAGTCGATGCCGCCCATCGCTGGCAACAGATTACGGATTGGGCGCAGCAACGGTTCCGTCAACTGTATTAAAGCGTATTCGACCGGGCTACGGCCCTGGCTAACCCAACTCATGATCGCCATGACCAGCAGCACCCAGAAAATCATCAGGCCAATGGTTTTCAGTAAAATCAACAGCGCGGAAATCCAGATGATCGGCTGGAACGTGATCACCATAAACAGTACGATCGCTTTGATAAGACTGAGCACAAAAGCGACCAGCAGCGAGGCGCTATCCAGCGGCCCCAGCGGCGGAATGACACGGCGCAACGGCCCGACAATCGGCTGTGTAGATTTCACTACAAACTGCGAAAACGGGTTGTAAAAATCGCAGCGTGCCCACTGCATCCAGACGCGCAACAGCAGAACCATCGTATAGAGTTCAAGCACTGTCGAGAGCAGGAAAGTCAACGTCTTCATGGCGTTCCTCAATATTCCTTAATTTTTCGTGTAATCGCGCGCACCAAAAATAGCTGTCCCGATGCGCACCATCGTGCTGCCAGCCGCAATGGCGGCGGTCATGTCATCCGTCATGCCCAGTGACAGGGTATCCACCGTTGGATAACGTGTTTTGAGCGCTTCAAATGCTACAGCCATTTGCCGTGCTACGGCAAACTGCCGTGCGTACTCCGTTTCTGGCGCGGGGATCGCCATCAAACCACGCAGGCAAACGCCTGGTAATTCAACGATCTGTGCCGCCAGCGCATCCAGCTCGCCGAGGGCAATGCCCGATTTGCTCTGCTCATCGCTGATGTTGACCTGAATCAGCACATTCAGCGGCGGCAGGTCGGCGGGGCGCTGTTCGCTTAAGCGGCTGGCGATGCGCAAACGATCGATGGTGTGGCACCAATCGAAATGTTCGGCTACCAGACGGCTTTTGTTGGACTGCAACGGCCCGATAAAGTGCCATTGCAGGTCTTCCTCGCCCACCTTGCGGAAGTGAAGGATCTTATCGACCCCTTCCTGAACATAGTTTTCCCCAAACGCACGCTGTCCAGCATTGATGGCTTCTGCGACAGCGCTCGCAGGCTTAGTTTTGCTCACTGCAAGTAAAGTAACTTCTGCTGGATCACGGCCGCATTGTGTTGCAGCAGCGGAGATTTTGTCCCGGACCTGTGCCAGGTTGTGCGCAATATCGTTCATATTTCCAGGATAGCGTTATGGATATAGATGAAATAGTGGAGCTTAGTGTAAAGCATAATGTCTCGGATCTACACCTGTGCAGTCATTGTCCACCGCGATGGCGACAACAGGGACGTCTGGTGCCTGCGCCTTTTCCTACGCCTGATGTCAGCGGGTTTATCAATGCGCATCTGAGCAGCGCGTTGCAGCAGCAATGGCGCGAACAGGGACAGGTTGATTTCGCCCTTACCACCGCGCGCGGACAGCGCTTGCGTGCTGGCGCGTTCAACCATCATCAGGGCATCTCTCTGGCGCTGCGATTGCTGACGCAAAACAGCCCATTGCTCGCAGAACTGGATGCGCCCGCCGCGCTGAACACGCTGCTGGAGCGGGATAACGGGCTTATTCTGGTTACCGGCGCCACCGGCAGCGGAAAATCCACGACTCTTGCGGCGATGGTTGATCATCTCAATCAACATCATGACGGGCATATTTTGACGCTGGAAGATCCGATCGAATTTGTCCATACCAGCAAGCGCTGCTTGATCCAGCAGCGGGAGATCGGCCAGCACTGTAACTCATTCGCTGCTGGTTTGCGTGCAGCGCTGCGTGAAGATCCAGATGTGATCCTGCTGGGCGAGTTGCGCGACAGCGAAACCATCCGTCTGGCTTTGACCGCCGCAGAGACCGGTCATCTGGTGCTGGCCACGCTGCATACGCGTGGGGCAGCGCAGGCGGTAGAACGTCTGGTGGATACGTTTCCGGCGCAGGAGAAAGATCCGGTACGCAGCCAACTGGCCGGAAGCCTGCAAGCGGTGCTGGCGCAGAGGCTGGAAGCAGACACGCGGGGAGGGCGGATCGCGCTGTTTGAACTGCTGATTAATTCTCCGGCGGTTGCTAATCTGATTCGCGAGGGCAAAACGCACCAGTTGCCCGGCGTGATGCAGACCGGGCAGCAGGCGGGCATGCAGACCTTTGCGCAGAGCCATCAGCAGCGCGTTCAGCAGGGCTGGCTTTAACGCACGTTTAGCGAATAAACCGCAGGCAGGGCGCCCGCAGTTGCGAGGATCTCCAGCCGTACGCTTAATGCTGTCAGTGGTTCGGGGAAGCGGTGCTGGCAGACGGAGTGGTGATTATCCCGCACTTCGGCCAGGAGTTTATCGCTTGCCCACAGGCGGTAGTGCGTAATACAGTGCGGCGTTACTGCGTAGTGATGGCCCATTTGTACCGACTCCATGGCGTTATCAAAGTCGTTGTCCTGCACCAGCGTCAACTGATGGATCTGGCGCGGCGTGGCCCAACGCCAGACGATCTCCGGGGTTGGATCGTTAGCATCCGGCATCCAGCCGTTGATCTGCTGCTCCGGGCGCAGGTGTCCGTTGAGCACGTTCTGTACGCTCCAGGCCGTTAGCGGCTGGCTGAAACGCAGGGCCGGCATAATTTGTTGCGGATGACGGCGCGGTAACCAGAAGTCGAACTCGTCGACGCCATAATCGCCATCGACAACCTGACGAGTGTGTTTTGCCACGCGTGCATTCAGGCTGTTAAATACCGTCATCATGCCGGGAAGATGAGTATCCGTCAGGGCGATCTCGATCGCATCCTGCGCGTCAAAGGCGATAAACAGATACTGGTCGCGCTCGCTCTGCCAGCGAAATGACAATGTGTGCCAGGCTTCACCGGAAACCTGTAGTACAGACTCGTCATATTGATAATCAGGGGTAAAATTTCCGGCTCGCGCGCTACCGAGCAGGGATACTGCCAGCGTTTGTGTTGTTTTTGCCTTTAGAAACAATGAGATACAAGGAAGCGGTGCGCCAGCCTGTACTGGTAGCAGTAGTGCCATCCGCCCGGTTAATACGTGCCAGCGACCACTGACAGGAAGTTCAGTCAGTTGATATTCGCTGCTGGCGCTGACCTCGGCTCCGCACGCCGGATCGTTCAGCCAGCGCCGTGGAATATAGCAGCCGTTAACTTGTAGCTGCTGTTGCAGTAAGCCGATGTGCGTAGGCTCCGCCAGTTCGCGCGGGGTAAGGCGCTCTGTTTTACACAGTGCGGCGGCGCGTCCCACCACTTCACCTAGCAGGCCGCAGGTGCACATCACGCGGTCGCTGCCAAATGCGACATGGGAGGCGGAAATCAGCCTGCCGGTGAGGAACAGATTGTCCAGCGAGCGGCTATAAAGGCTGCGAAATGGAATGGTGTAGGTGCCTTTGCTGTGAAACTGGCGGCAGCCGTCGTGAGTGCTGTAAACGCCATCAGCCGGATGCAGGTCGATCGACCAGCTGCCGTATGCCACGGCATCGTAGTGATCGCGTTGTTCGATAATATCCTGCTGACACAGTAAATGATCGCCAAGGAATCGGCGGCTCTCGCGCTTGCCAGGAATTACGCCTACCCATTCGATGGTCATATTGGCGGCTTCCGGGAAGTTGCCGGAGTTTTTAATATGATCCCAGACGCCCCAGACGATTTTCCACAGTTCCCATTTGATCTCTTCGCTTTCATACACGGTATCAAGGCGGCCTCCCCACTCCAGCCACCACAGATCACAACCGTTCAACGTTGATGTCAGCCGCTTGTAGCGCGGGATCTCGGTTATATCTTGCAGCGCAAAAGAGGGCGGCACAAAGTTGACCGGTCCATCAGTTTGTTTGGTATAGAAGTAGATCGAATGGCCTAGCTTATGACCGAAATGATCCCCCGGTGCCATTTTCTCGCCCAATTCTTGTGCGTCTTCCGCGCCCTCGCGATATTCAGCACCCGCCAGAAAACCCAGCACGCCATCGCCAGTGGCGTCGCAGAATTGCGCTGCATTTACGCTGTAAAAGGTTTCGTTGATCGGATTGAAGGCTTTGATGCGGGTAATGTGCTGCTGCTCTTTTTCCACTTCATAAACGGCGGTATTTAGCAGAAGCGTTAACCCCGGCTGGCTTTTTGCCAAATCCAGCAGGACCAGATCGAACATCACCGGGTTGCCCTCTTTGTTGCGCCAGAGGTTCTCTTCCATGATTTCGCCCATGATGCCGCCTTCGCGCGCCCAGCGGTTATTGTTCCCCATATGCGACGTGGCGCCATTCGCCCACAGTCTTACTTCACTGGAGGCATTCCCACCAAGTACTGGCCTGTCCTGAATCAGTACCACTTGTAAGCCGTCGCGGGCAGCCGCAAGAGCGGCGCAAAGACCGGCAAGTCCGCCACCTGCGACTAACAGATCGCGGCGCAGATGCTGTGTCGGAAAGGTTCTCGCCTCGCTATGGGGAAAGATCTTCATAACCTTGTATCCTTCTTTACTGGCGGTAAAATCGAATTTTGAGCAATCTGATAAGCGAATCCTGAATGTCCTCACAACCTAACCAAAGCCTGATTGATGGTATCCGCTGCCTGCAGTACCTGGTTTCCAGTGGGCGCGCCATTGGTTGCCGCGAGCTGGCTCGCCTGATGGGCATTAACACTACGCGCGTCAACCGGTTGCTGATGACCATGGCGTCGATCGGCCTGACCATGCAGGATGCTCAGCGACGCTATCTTCCAGGGCCTGGCATCCATGCGCTGGCGGCGCAGGCGATTCGCGGGTCGGCGCTTTTCTCCCAGGCACTCCCTCTGCTTGAACGCTATGCGCCGAAAGACATCGTGGTGGCGATGGGTGTGCTGTGGGAGGATCAGGTCATTTATATCTATCACTCCGAACCTGGTAGCCAGGTCACCCAGGCGCTGGTCGGTTTTCACATGCTGCCCGCCTGGCAATCCGTCATCGGCATGTCGCTGCTGGCGGCGGAAAGCGATGATGAACTGCAAAAACGCTTTACTGACGAGCAGTGGCAGCAGCTTGGCCCACATGTGGCTCTGCAGCGTCAGCATGGTCATGTGCTCTGGCATCATGACGATGGCGAAGTGTCAATGGCCAAACCCCTCGGCGCACACTCTGCGGCGCTGGCCTTTGCCGGGATGTGGAACATCGAAGACGCTGAGGTCGAAATCCGCTTGCAGGCGCTTCATACGCTGGCCAGTCATCTGACGGAAAAGGCCTGACAGATTTATTGTGCTGTTGTGTTTCTTTTATAGAAACAAAGATGGAAATGCAAAAAGGGCGGTCAGAAACTGTGAAAAGGATCGGCAAAAAGCCGCGGTCGACGCGCGGCTTTATTCAGGTAAGGTTGTTACAAAACCAAATTGAAGAGGGGTCAGGTGTGCTGCTCGAAATAGCTTTCGAGGATGATCACGGCGGAAGCGGAATCAACGCTGCCTTTGTCGAGTGCGCGAAAACCTCCACGTTCGAACAAACCAGCACGCGCTTCTACGGTACTTAACCGCTCATCATGCAACGTAACTTTCACGCCAAAACGACCATGCACTTTGTTGGCAAAATTGCGCGCGCGTGCCGTCAGCGGCTGCTCGGTGCCATCCATATTGAGCGGCAAACCGACGATGACTGTTTCCGGCTGCCACTCTTTCAGTAATTTTTCGATAAGCTTCCAGTCTGGCGTGCCGTCCTGCGCTTTCAGCGCGGTGAGCGGACGCGCCGTGCCGGTAATGCGTTGCCCAATGGCGACGCCAATGCTTTTGGTGCCAAAATCAAAGGCCAGCAAGGTTCCGCTCATCAGGCGTGCCCCGCTACGCCAGGCATGGTGGAGATATCGATACCGATAAGTTTTGCCGCTTCGCGCCAGCGGTCGGCGATCGGCGTTTTGAACAGAATGTTGAGATCGGCCGGGGCGGTGAGCCAGGCGTTATCCATGATCTCTTGCTCCAGTTGCCCTTTTTCCCACGAGGCGTATCCCAGCGCGACCAGTACCTCGCTCGGCTGTTCTGCCGTTCCAAGGGTTTCCAGCACATCGCGTGAGGTGGTGACCACGGTGTTATCCGAAACGCGAATGCTGGAAGCGAATGTGGCGGGTGGCGTATGCAGGATAAAACCACGATCTTCCGCCAGCGGGCCGCCCAGCAGCACTGGCTTGTCCAGGCGGATGGCCGGATCACGCGCTTCTGGCTGGATTTTGAGTTTTTCCAGGACACCGTCAACTTTCAGGTTTTCCAGCGGCTTATTAATAATCAGCCCCATTGCGCCTTCGTCGTTGTACTCGCAGATATACACTACCGAGCGCCGAAAGAGAGGATCCTGAAGAGCAGGCATGGCAATAAGAAAGTGATGCTGTAAATTCATTGTCAGAGGTTCTGTTTCCTGGTTCAAAAAAGCGACAGCCTAGTATGGGGGGAAAGCGCAGAGCTGTCACCAGGCAATGCTGTCATGGCGGGATCCTTCCCGCCCTGTCGCGCTGAGATTATTTACCCAGACGTTTTTCGATGGCATCCATCAGCATACCAGTGATGGAGATCGGGAATTCAGCCTCAATTTCACGCACGCAGGTCGGGCTGGTAACGTTAATTTCGGTCAGACGGTCGCCGATAATATCCAGACCAACAAAAATCAGTCCTTTGGCTTTCAACACCGGCGCAACTTTACGCGCAATCGCCCAGTCGCTTTCGCTTAACGGACGCGGTTCGCCGCGGCCGCCCGCTGCCAGGTTGCCGCGGGTTTCGCCGCCCTGCGGAATGCGCGCCAGGCAGTAAGGCACCGGTTCACCGTCAACCACCAGCACGCGCTTGTCGCCGTCTTTGATCGCCGGCAGATAGTTTTGCGCCATGCAGTAACGGCTACCCAGTTCGGTCAGCGTTTCAGTAATCACTGGCAGGTTCGGATCGCCCTCTTTAACGCGGAAAATCGACGAGCCGCCCATGCCGTCCAGCGGTTTGAGGATAATGTCGGTATGCTTTTGCCAGAACGCTTTCAACTGTGCTTTGTTGCGCGTAACCAGCGTTTCCGGCGTCAGATCCGGGAACCAGGCGGTGAACAGTTTTTCATTACAGTCGCGCAGACTCTGCGGTTTGTTAACGATCAGCGTGCCTTTCTCTTCCGCACGCTCAAGAATGTAGGTCGCATAGATATACTCGGTGTCGAACGGCGGATCTTTACGCATCAGGATGGTGTCCAGATCGGCCAGCGCTATATCCTGTTCGCTGCCGAATTCGTACCATTTGTCGTAGTTCTGTTCGACGGAAAGCGTGCGGGTACGGGCGCGGGCTTCACCGTTGATCAAGTAAAGATCCGCCATCTCCATATAGTGCAGCTGATAGCCGCGGCGCTGTGCTTCCAGCAGCATGGCGAAGCTGGTGTCTTTTTTGATGTTAATGTCCGCGATGGGATCCATCACGATGCCAAGCTTGATCATTCTGCTTCTCCTTTCAACCCAGGTCGCCAAAGCGGACCTGAAGCGCGGTGATGGCGGTAAGCGCCGTAGTTTCTGTACGCAGTACGCGTGGCCCCAACAAAATATCCGTAAACTGATAGCGAGCGGTCATGGCGATCTCATCGGCAGAGAGGCCGCCTTCCGGGCCTATCAGCAATCTGATGCGCTCAACCGGCAGTGGAAGCGTGTTGATGCTCTGGCTGGCGCGCGGATGCAGGTTCAGTTTCAGACCGGCATCTTTTTCGGCACACCACTCTTCCAGATCCATCGCCGGGCGAATTTCCGGCACACGGTTACGACCGCACTGTTCGCAAGCGGCAATGGCGATTTTTTGCCACTGCAGGAGCTTTTTGTTCAGGCGTTCGGCGTCCAGTTTAACCCCACAGCGCTCAGAAAAAAGTGGCGTAATGAGGCTTACGCCCAGCTCTATCGACTTCTGAATGGTGAATTCCATCTTTTCGCCGCGCGACATCACCTGGCCGAGATGGATATGCAGCGGGGACTCACGGTCATCCACTTCGCTACGCAAAATGTTGACCATCACGCTTTTCTTATCCGCGCGAACAATCTCGGCGTCGAACACCTGATTGGAGCCATCGAACAGTTGAATAGCCTGGCCCGGCCCCATACGCAGCACGCGGCCAACGTGGTTTGCGGCATCTTCGCTCAGCGCGATTTCATGGCCCGGCTGAAGAGGTTCAGGGTGATGGATGCGGGGAATACGCATGTTTTGAAATTCCGTCTGTCAGGCGATGCAGCGGCTTATGAGTGGAAAGTGCGCCGCTGCACCTGTCAATAATCAGTTGTCGCTAGTGTAGGTTAGCTCTTTCGTGCCATGCAAGCGCGCTGCACGTAAGGGTTGTGGTTGCCCTGCACCTCGGCAATGCGCGCATCGCGCGTGCATTCCCATTCTGTCACCGGATACTGCTTATCCCACGCCGTAAACAGTTGCGTTTGCTGGCGTGAAAGGCTGAGCTGATATTGATCGCGCATATAGAAGTAGGTCCGGGCAATCGCACCGCGGGCGCGGGCTGGCGGCTCAGCGAGCTTTGCTTTGAAATCAATCTTCATGCCGCACTGGCCATACTGACCGTCGCCGCCATTCCACTGGCTATACATAAAGTTGCCGCGATCGCCATTCACTTCACCGACGGCAGGTTGCAGGTTGTGCATATCGCTTTCAATTTTGCGGTAGACCGGATCTTTGGCGCAGTTTTTCCGGCCGCCATCTTGCCAGCACTGCCGCAGATGGCCGAACTGCCACGCAGGCATCACATGTTCCCATTCAATGCGGCTGGCGCGGTTTTCATTTTTTCGCACCTGGTAACCGCAGGAAGCGAGGTCAACCACTCCTTTTTTACCTTGCCAGTTAATTTTACAGCCGCAGTAGAAGTCGCCCGGTGCGTCGGCGTTAACTTTGGCTCCCGCCGCTTTTGCCTGAGCAAAGCTGTTTATGCCATCCGCTGCGAAAGCGGGAATGGCGACCAGTGTGATAAAAAGTAAGAAAAGACGAAACATAGCGAACTCCCTGGAAACGAGTTCGCAACGTAGCGGAAGCCGTTGTCTGATGCAATCAGTAAGCGCAGAAAATTTCTTAATAGATTCAGTTAGTCGTGTCGGCAACAAGCGGTTCGCCACAGCGCACACAGCGGTAAACGGCCTCGCCGCGCAGCACGCGGTTGTGTCGGCGCACCGTAAGCTGGTGCTGCTGGCATTGACAATGGTATGGGAAAGTATTGCGTCGTACCGATTCCAGTTCGAACTGGTGCGTGCGGCGGGCAGGGATGCCAAGCACGCTCTCCATCATCCATTTCCACTCCTTACCATGCGGCGCAACGCGGCCGAAATGTTTCCACACCAGCAGATGCGCCAGCTCATGCGGAACCACTTCTTCAACAAATGCCTGCTGGTTTTCCAGCAGCAGCACGGGGTTGAGACGGATTTCGTAATCCGCCAGCCAGGCGGTACCTGCCGCTGTGCCACGCTGTTGATACACCACTTTAGGTTCGGGATAGCTGCGCCCCAGTTTCTGGTTTGCAAGGGCAAGTTTATCCCGCAGGCTCTGCATAACGGCTTGCTGGACGGCGATGGGGAGACGGGGCGTTTTCATAGTTGCAGAGAATAGGATCGGCGAAGCGCGAGTGCAACAAGCAAAATAGAGGCTTCCTCCGCAGAGGAAGCCTGAAGTGTTAATTGTGGGAACCGATCTCGCGCAGCGGACGACCACGCATCAGGTTACGCTCGATGTGTTCCAGCGAAACGTGTTTGGTTTCCGGTACCAGCCACAGGGTCAGCACGATGAACAGTAGGTTCAGCGCGCCATAAACCCAGAAGGTATTGGCATTGCCCAGTGAGTTCAGCATCGTCAGGAAGGTTGCTCCGACGATCATATTGGCAATCCAGTTAGTGGCGGTTGAGCAGGTAATACCGAAGTCGCGGCCTTTCAGCGGCTGGATTTCGGAGCACAGTACCCAGATCAGCGGACCGGCGCTCATGGCAAAACCCACAATGAACATCAGCAACATGGCGACGGCAAAGTACTGCGTTGAAGGTGAGTGGATGCCGAGGTGCAGCATCGTACCGAGAATCCCCATTCCGGCGGCCATCACCAGGAAGCCCAGCACCAGCGTCGGCTTACGTCCCCAGCGATCTACCAGACCGATAGCGATAAAGGTTGCCAACACGTTGGTCAGACCAACGATAACGGTGCCCCACATCTGCTCGTTGGTGTCGCTGTAACCCGCCAGTTCAAAGATTTTCGGCGCGTAGTACATGATGACGTTCATACCGGTGAACTGCTGCATGATTTGCAACAGTACGCCGAGGAATACTGCGCGGCGGAAATGGGTGTTCTCTTTAAACAGTGCCCAGCCGGTCTGTTTCACTTTCAGACTTTCACGGATCTCTTCCAGCTCGTTTTTCGCTTCCGCGCTGGTGTCACGCAGGCGCAACAGCACGCGCTCGGCATCGTGGAATCGACGTTTAGCGGCAAACCAGCGCGGGCTGTCTGGCAGGAAGAAGACGCCAATCAGTAGCAAAATCGCCGGAATAATGATCACGCCAAGCATCCAGCGCCATTCGCCGCTGTAGCTGAAGGCCGTGTCCGAGAGATACGCACCGAGAATACCGATGGTGATCATCAACTGATACATGGAGATCATGCTGCCGCGAATTTTTTCCGGTGCGATCTCGGAAAGGTAGAGCGGCGCAGTATAGGAGGCGACCCCAACAGCCAGGCCAAGCAGTACGCGGGAAATCATCAACACTTCCACGTTTGGCGCTGCGGCAGAGCACAGCGACCCCGCAACAAACAGTACGGCACCAATCATCAAACTTTTTTTACGCCCCAGGCGCCAGGAGAGCCAGCCGCTGCCGACAGCACCGACGGCAGCGCCGAACATCATTGAACTGACCACCCACTCCTGTGTATGTGGGCTAATTTGAAAGTCTTTGGTGATAAAGGGCAACGCACCAGCAATAACCCCAATATCCAGACCAAAAAGTAATCCTGCCAGTGCAGCGAGGAAACAAACAAAAAAGGTCATCGCCTTATTTGAATGCCCCTGTTTTTTATTGTCAGGCATGATGCCCTCCATTGTTGTATTGGTTTTTCCGGTGACAAAAATAGGCCAGTTACCGGCAAAATTAAGTGATTTACGTCACATGAGTGTAATCGTTTACATTCCGATAAGATCGGTAATGTAAATAAAAGTGTTAAATATTATAGGATTGTTTACGTTAAAAGGTGAATGTAAGAGAGAAGTTTCAGACTAAACCTAAACATAATGTAACAGACCTGCTTCGCTCCTTTTTAAAAAGGAAAAATATGAAAAAATCAGCAAGGCAGTGAGGTGTAATCGCTTTCAGAAAAATGCCATGCAGGTGTTAACAGTATAGATAGCGAAAATAACCGCACTGAAGGGATGCGAAATGCAAAAGGCCAGCACGAGGCTGGCCTTTAGAGGAAAGCTGTCAGCGTATTATTTCAGGCCGGCAGCTTCACGCAGCAGTGCAGCCTTGTCGGTTTTTTCCCATGGGAAAGTTTCACGACCAAAGTGACCGTATGCAGCGGTTTGTTTGTAGAACGGGTGCAGCAGGTCCAGCATCTGGATCAGACCGTACGGACGCAGGTCAAAGAATTCACGGACCAGCAGCGTCAGCTGTTCGGACGGCACTTTCTCTGTACCGAACGTTTCCACCATGATGGACGTTGGTTCTGCGATACCGATAGCGTAGGAAACCTGAATTTCACAACGATCGGCCAGACCCGCAGCAACGATGTTTTTCGCTACATAACGAGCGGCATAAGCTGCGGAACGGTCTACTTTCGACGGATCTTTACCGGAGAACGCGCCACCACCGTGACGAGCCATGCCGCCGTAGGTGTCAACGATGATTTTACGACCAGTCAAGCCGCAATCGCCCATCGGGCCGCCAATAACGAAACGACCCGTCGGGTTGATAAAGAATTTTGTGGAAGCGTTCAGCCACTCGGCCGGCAGGATCGGCTTGATGATCTCTTCCATGACCGCTTCTTGCAGCGATTCCTGGTCAATGTCTTCAGCGTGCTGCGTAGACAGAACGACAGCATCAATGCCGACGATTTTGCCGTCATTATACTGGAAAGTGACCTGGCTTTTTGCATCCGGGCGCAGCCACGGCAGGACGCCGTTTTTACGCACTTCAGCCTGACGCTGTACCAGACGGTGGGCGTAGGTGATCGGAGCTGGCATCAACACGTCAGTTTCATTGGTCGCGTAACCAAACATCAGGCCCTGGTCGCCAGCGCCCTGTTCCAGCGGATCGGCACGGTCAACACCCTGGTTGATGTCCGGAGATTGCTTACCAATGGCGCTCAGTACGGCACAAGAGTTGGCATCAAAGCCCATGTCGGAGTGCACATAGCCGATTTCGCGTACGGTTTTACGGGTGATCTCTTCGATATCGACCCATGCGCTGGTAGTGATTTCACCGCCAACCAGCACCATGCCTGTTTTGACATAGGTTTCGCATGCGACGCGCGCTTTCGGATCCTGTTCGAGGATAGCATCCAGCACGGCGTCTGAAATTTGGTCAGCAATTTTGTCAGGATGCCCTTCAGAAACGGACTCGGACGTAAAAAGGTGTTTTGCCATAGTAAGTTTTCACCCTGGAGTAATACGGTTAGCTCGAACTCTGTGCCCGGATATTTTCACGCCTGGCGGCGCAGATTGCAGATGATGGCACAAGAAGTCTGAGAGTTAATCAATCTGGATGGATTAACATCTGGATGGCTATTTTAGGTCAGTTGTTGAACCCATTTCCAGCCTTTTTTGATCTCTGCCTCAACCTGACACAAATAGTGACGGAAATTTTTCCTGACAATGCGGCAAACACAGCTTTTTTATTTTGCATTTTCACCCCGTTGTCGGTATAAAACGCCGCGCGCGGCTCTTAAAAAAAGCGCACGGCCAAAACGCTGTGTCGCCACTTCCAGCCGGGTTAAGCAGTTGATTCAGGGCCTTGGCTTGTCGCGGGTCGCTATGGCTTGCGTTGGAGGTGATAAGAGAAAATGAACCGTTGTTTTCCGCAGAATCTGTCGCGCCGTTCTGGCGTGCATTTATTCCCCGCAACCTGCATTTCTAATCTGCAAACCTGCCGATGTTATACCCATTTCGGCGCTTCCCAGGATTCCAGGGCCGGTAAGGCGTTGTGATACCTGAACAAGGGCTCTCCTGCTAATACAGGGGTTTTCTCGTGGTTTCGCCGGGCTGTCATATAGACGTTCGGATGCGTGTTTTACAATTATATGAAAAAGAAACCGGTCGCACAGGCGTGGCGTTGGCCTGAAATCAAGCTAAGCCAGGCTGTTTATGGGTTGTTATCGCTATGTGTCACTGCGATAGTAGTCGACTATTTTATACCTGTGTCTCTTCGCGCTTTGGCAACCGGTCAGCGTGATGTGCGCAGGGTATACACTTTTATAGATTGAGGTTCGCTATGTCTGACGACATGTCTTCGTTTTCGCCTTCGTCAGCAGGCGAACAGGGTGTACTACGTTCCATGCAGGAGGTTGCGATGAGCTCCCAGGAAGCCAGTAAGATGCTTCGTACTTATAACATTGCCTGGTGGGGCAATAACTACTACGACGTCAACGAGCTGGGCCATATCAGTGTTTGCCCGGATCCGGACGTCCCGGAAGCCCGTGTTGACCTGGCACAGCTGGTAAAAGCACGTGAAGCACAGGGGCAACGTCTGCCCGCGTTGTTCTGCTTCCCACAGATCCTGCAACACCGTCTGCGCTCGATTAATGCCGCGTTCAAACGCGCACGAGAGTCCTACGGCTACAATGGCGATTACTTCCTGGTTTACCCGATCAAGGTGAATCAGCATCGCCGTGTTATTGAATCCCTGATCCATTCCGGCGAACCGCTGGGGCTGGAAGCCGGTTCCAAAGCGGAATTGATGGCTGTGTTGGCTCATGCCGGTATGACCCGTTCGGTGATTGTCTGTAACGGTTATAAAGATCGTGAATACATTCGTCTTGCGCTGATTGGCGAAAAGATGGGCCACAAGGTCTATCTGGTGATTGAGAAAATGACCGAAATCGCCATCGTGCTGGAAGAAGCTGAACGCCTGAACGTGGTGCCGCGCCTCGGCGTACGCGCGCGTCTGGCATCGCAAGGTTCCGGAAAATGGCAATCCTCCGGCGGCGAAAAATCGAAATTTGGTCTTGCGGCAACGCAGGTGCTGCAATTGGTGGAGATCCTGCGCGAGCGCGGGCGTCTGGACAGTATTCAGTTGCTGCACTTCCACCTTGGCTCGCAGATGGCCAACATCCGTGATATCGCGACGGGTGTGCGTGAATCCGCGCGTTTCTACGTCGAGCTGCATAAGCTGGGCGTCAATATCCAGTGCTTCGATGTCGGCGGCGGCCTGGGCGTGGATTATGAAGGTACACGCTCTCAGTCTGACTGCTCGGTCAACTATGGTCTGAACGAGTATGCCAACAACATTATTTGGGCGATTGGCGATGCTTGTGAAGAACATGGCCTGCCGCATCCGACGGTGATCACCGAATCCGGCCGCGCGGTGACGGCACATCACACCGTGCTGGTTTCTAATATTATTGGCGTTGAACGTAACGAGTACACGCTATCGACTCCACCGGCGGAAAATGCGCCGCGTACGCTGCAAAGCATGTGGGAAACCTGGGAGGAGATGCATGAGCCTGGCACTCGCCGTTCTCTGCGTGAATGGCTGCATGACAGTCAGATGGATCTGCATGATATTCATGTCGGCTATTCCTCAGGCACTTTCAGCCTGCAAGAACGTGCCTGGGCCGAGCAGCTCTATCTGAATATGTGCCATGAAGTGCAGAAGCAGCTCGATCCAAGCAACCGCGCGCATCGGCCGATTATCGACGAATTGCAGGAACGTATGGCGGATAAAATGTACGTCAACTTCTCGCTGTTCCAGTCGATGCCAGATGCCTGGGGTATCGATCAACTGTTCCCGGTGCTGCCGCTGGAAGGGCTGAACCATGCGCCGGAACGCCGCGCGGTGCTGCTCGATATTACCTGTGATTCCGACGGCGCAATTGATCATTACGTCGATGGCGACGGTATCGCGACCACCATGCCGATACCGGAGTACGATCCGGATAACCCACCAATATTGGGCTTCTTTATGGTGGGCGCGTACCAGGAGATCCTCGGCAACATGCATAACCTGTTTGGTGATACCGAAGCAGTTAATGTGTTTGTCTTCCCGGATGGCAGTGTTGAAGTTGAACTGTCAGATGAAGGGGATACGGTGGCGGATATGTTGCAGTATGTGCAGCTCGATCCGAAAACGCTACTGACGCAGTTCCGCGATCAGGTGAAACAGACCGATCTGGACGAGACGCTGCAACAGCAGTTCCTCGAAGAGTTCGAATCGGGCCTCTACGGTTACACCTATCTGGAAGATGAATAACGCAGTAATGACGCTGCGATGAAATAAATCCCTTCCCGCCAGTAGGCACGGAAGGGATTTTTTTATCAGAATACGTTGAACGGATATTCTGCGTAGAGACGAACTTCGTTGCCGCCAATATTGTAATCGCTGGCATTGCCGGAAACGCGCAGTACGGAGTAGCGCACTTTCAGTTTCAGATCTTTCGCCGGGCCACTCGCCGCTGCACTATTGATACGCCAGTTTGCAGGTATGAATAAATGTGATTATTTAATTCCGTCTGCGGTCATGCGATCGCGAATATGCTGCGCGCGCGCCGCCGATGCCGGGTGATCGTCAAACATCGAACTCTGTCGACCCTCTTCCATTTTTGCCAGTTTCTCAAAGCTGGTCGCCAGCCCTGCCGGGTTGATGCCGCGTTTGCGCAACAGATCGTAGGAGTAGTCATCCGCTTCGGATTCCTGGCGCTGAGAGAACTGTGAATTTACCAGTTGTTCGCCCAGTGCGCCGAGCTGCGACTGCGACAGGTTGCCGACGATACCGCCTGCCGATGCTGCGGCTGCGCGTATCGCATTGGTGCCCAGCGCCACCTGCATGCCTTTTTTCACATGGCCCAGCGCAACGTGGCCCATTTCGTGGCCGATCACCGCTTCAACTTCATTGTCGGTCATCATATCCATCAGCGCGCTGTAGACGCGGATGCAGCCGTTTGCCATGGCAAAAGCATTCACATCTTTTGCCACATAAACCTTGTAGTTGACTGGCTGGCCGTTGATGTTATCGCCGAGCGCGGCAGCAATTTTAGTCAAACGCTGGCTGTAGGTGCTGCTGGCGGGCGCGATAGTTGCTTTGCTGTCCATCTGTTTACAGGCGTCATCACTTAATGCTTTTACTTGCGCATCGCTCAGAGTGTAGGCCTGAAAAGCCTCCGCGCCTGAGCTGAGAAAAGCATTTGAGTCCATATTCTGGCAACCGGCAAGGACGGTTGTTATTCCCAGAGCAAAGAGAAGCGGGCGAATTTTCATTTGTTATTTTCCGTAATGGTTGAGTCAATATGCTGCTAACTGCAACGGCTCAAGACGGACCAGCAGAATGTCAGTATAAGGAAGAGTCAGAGTACCAGCGAGGGGATTGCGCAACATGCGAGCGGCTTCCAGAGATTTCTGAATCGGCAAAAGGATGCTCCATGTACATGGCATGCCGCTTGGGTTACATTGTTGGCACTTTTTTCCGGCGTAGCCCAAAACGCGCTGTCGTCAAGTCGTTACGGGAACAGCCCTTAACAGTCCGATCTGGAGTCAAAATGTCCTCACGTAAAGAGCTTGCCAATGCTATTCGTGCGCTAAGCATGGACGCGGTACAGAAAGCCAAATCCGGTCACCCGGGAGCCCCGATGGGTATGGCGGACATCGCCGAAGTCCTGTGGCGTGATTTTCTGAATCACAACCCGACGAATCCGGCCTGGGCCGATCGCGACCGCTTTGTGCTGTCCAACGGTCATGGTTCGATGCTGATTTACAGCCTGCTGCACCTTACCGGCTATGACCTGCCGATGTCCGAGCTGCAGAACTTCCGTCAGTTGCACTCGAAAACGCCGGGCCACCCGGAAGTGGGTTACACCGCTGGCGTGGAAACCACCACCGGTCCGCTGGGGCAGGGCATCGCCAACGCTGTGGGTATGGCGATTGCGGAGAAAACCCTTGCGGCGCAGTTCAACCGTCCGGGTCACGACATTGTTGACCACTTCACCTATGCCTTTATGGGTGATGGCTGCATGATGGAAGGCATTTCCCATGAAGTCTGTTCCCTGGCTGGTACGCTGAAACTGGGCAAACTGGTTGCGTTCTACGATGACAACGGCATCTCCATCGACGGCCATGTTGAAGGCTGGTTCACCGATGACACCGCGAAACGCTTTGAAGCTTACGGCTGGCACGTAGTGCGCGGCATTGACGGCCACGACGCGGACGCCATCAAGCGTGCGGTGGAAGAAGCCCGTGCTGTCACCGATAAACCGTCGCTGCTGATGTGCAAAACCATCATCGGCTTCGGTTCGCCGAACAAAGCGGGTACCCACGATTCCCACGGTGCGCCGTTGGGTGATGCTGAAATCGCCCTGACCCGCGAAGCGCTCGGCTGGAAATACGCGCCGTTTGAAATCCCGTCTGAAATCTATGCACAGTGGGATGCGAAAGAAGCCGGTCAGGCCAAAGAAGCGGTGTGGAACGACAAATTCGCCGCTTACGCCAAAGCCTTCCCGCAGGAGGCCGCTGAGTTCACACGCCGTATGAAAGGCGAACTGCCGTCTGATTTCGATGCCAAAGCGCAGGCGTTCGTCGAGAAGCTTCAGGCTAACCCGGCGAAAATCGCCAGCCGTAAAGCGTCGCAAAATGCCATCGAAGCCTTCGGCCCGCTGTTGCCGGAATTCCTCGGCGGCTCCGCTGACCTTGCGCCATCCAACCTGACTATCTGGTCCGGTTCGAAAGCGATTAACGAAGACACGGCCGGTAACTACATTCACTACGGCGTGCGCGAGTTCGGTATGACGGCAATTGCCAACGGTATCTCGCTGCATGGCGGTTTTCTGCCGTACACCTCGACTTTCCTGATGTTCGTTGAATATGCCCGTAATGCGGTGCGTATGGCGGCACTGATGAAAAAGCGCCAGGTGCTGGTTTACACCCACGACTCTATCGGTCTGGGCGAAGACGGCCCGACGCATCAGCCAGTCGAGCAAGTGGCTTCACTGCGCCTGACCCCGAACGTCAGCACCTGGCGCCCGTGTGACCAGGTGGAATCCGCAGTGGCGTGGAAATATGGCGTTGAACGTGCCGACGGTCCGACAGCGTTGATCCTCTCCCGTCAGAACCTTGCGCAGCAGGAGCGTACGGCGCAGCAACTGGCCGATATCGCCCGTGGCGCCTACGTGCTGAAAGAGAGTGCCGCTCAGCCGGAACTGATCCTGATTGCTACCGGCTCCGAAGTGGAATTGGCAGTTGCTGCTTATGAAAAACTGACCGCCGAAGGCGTGAAGGTGCGCGTGGTGTCCATGCCGTCGACCGACACCTTCGACAAACAGGATGCGGCATACCGTGAATCCGTGCTGCCGAAAGCGGTTTCTGCCCGTGTGGCTATTGAAGCCGGCATTGCGGACTTCTGGTACAAATACGTCGGCCTGAACGGCGCGGTGGTGGGTATGACCACCTTCGGCGAATCTGCTCCGGCAGAGCTGCTGTTTGAAGAGTTTGGTTTCACCGTTGACAATGTGGTGGCAAAAGCGAAAGCGCTGCTGTAATCACTCTTGCCCGGCGGCGTTTCGCCTGCCGGGCCTGCATGAAAAGTCATTTAGGATGGCGCTTAAGCGTTATCAAGTCTACGGGGTTGCGGAATGTGTAGACCGGATAAGCGAGGCGCCATCCGTCATTCAGTTATCCCCATAATTTTTCGACTCCTGTACCTGTTCTCCCTTCTTATGTAACTCGACTAAAACGGCATTGATCTGTGCATAAAAAAATACTGTATGTGCATCCAGTATATTGTATAATAATTCTGCAAGTTATCCTTGGGTGAGTGTGAGTAAGGAGTGAACCTATGATAATTCCTGGTGAAAATCTCAATTCGCAACCTGTGGTGGCGACAGTCAGTAGCCGTGAAATCGCAAAATTGACAGGCGTGACGCATGGCGAAGTGAAGCGGATGGTGAAAAGCCTGGAAACCGCTCAGCGACTCTCCCAGCCGGTGAATGAGCACCCGTATGAGCGAGAAGGTGAGATGCGACAAGAATTTTTGCTTAATAAACGGGACTCACTGTTGACGGTTTCGCGCCTCTCGCCGACCTTTACAGCAGAAATGCTCGATCGCTGGCAGGAGAAAGAGAAGCTTATCAGCCTGCCCGATTTCACGAATCCTGCCGCCGCAGCGCGCGCCTGGGCTGAGCAGTACGAAAAACGTCAGCGAGCGGAAGAGTTGCTTGCTCTCTCAGCCCCAAAGGCGGAGTTCTTTGACCGTTATGTCAGGGTTGAAGAGTCACTTGGTTTTCGTCAACTTTGCAAGATGCTGCGAGTGAAAGAGTCTCTGTTCCGACGCTTTTTGCTTGAGCGCAATATTATGCAGCGTGTAAACGGCACGTTGATGCCGCAGCAGTACCATATTGATGCAGGCTACTTGACCGTCCATGGCGGCGTCGGGGAAAACAAACGTAGCTGGTCTCAGGCGCGTTTCACCGCGAAGGGCGTGAAGTGGGTGGCCGATCTGTGGGCGAAGCAACTCTCTTCGCTGCCGGTTGAGATGCCGCGCGCAGAACGCACCGAGCCGAAGGCGCCGGAGCATAGCTGGTTTTAATTAGCGCCAGCAAAGGATTTTGCTTTCCTTCATCAACCGCTCATGCAGGGACGCTTTGTTGCGCTCAACCTCTTCCTGTCAGTTATTTTCCTCGCGAAAGTAATTTCTGGTTACGCCGATTATTCCTGCGAAAATGTGATGCAAGTCAGATTACTGGCGAAACCGTCTGGACAATCATTCCTTTTATTCCTTGTTTCGCTTATTCTAGCTGAAGCGTTTCAGTCGATTAAATGTTCGACAATTAACCAAACAGACGCAGTTTAAGGCAGGCGAGGATTCCCCTTCTGTGGTGGCTGGATTACTCTGTCATCCACTTCAGGCCAGCTAGCCTTGCAGGAGAATTATGACCGTACGCATAGCGATTAATGGTTTCGGTCGCATTGGGCGCAACGTGGTTCGTGCTTTATATGAATCCGGGCGTCGGGCGGAAATCACCGTGGTGGCAATCAATGAACTGGCCGATGCTGTGGGCATGGCGCATTTATTGAAATATGACACCAGCCACGGGCGTTTTGCCTGGGATGTGCGCCAGGAACGCGAGCAATTGTTTGTGGGGGACGACGTAATTCGCATCCTGCATGAGCGCTCAATTGCGGCGCTGCCGTGGCGCGAACTGGGTGTAGATGTGGTGCTCGACTGTACCGGCGTATACGGCAACCGTGAGGATGGCGAGGCGCATCTGGCGGCGGGCGCGAAAAAAGTGCTCTTTTCCCATCCTGGTAGCCACGATCTCGACGCAACAATTGTTTTCGGCGTCAACCAGGAAACTCTTCGCTCTGAAGACCTTCTGGTCTCCAATGCCTCCTGCACGACAAACTGTATTATTCCGGTCATAAAACTGCTCGACGATGCTTATGGCATTGAGTCGGGAACGGTGACAACCATTCACTCCGCGATGCATGACCAGCAAGTGATTGACGCCTACCACTCCGATCTGCGGCGCACGCGTGCGGCCAGCCAGTCGATCATTCCGGTGGATACTAAACTGGCGGCGGGCATCTCGCGAATTTTCCCACAGTTTAAAGACAGATTTGAAGCGATAGCGGTGCGCGTACCGACAATTAACGTGACCGCGATCGATCTGAGCGTAACGGTGAAAAAACCTGTAAAAGCTATAGAAGTCAATATGTTGCTGCAAAAGGCAGCGCATGGGACATTTCATGGTATAGTTGATTATACGGAATTACCGTTGGTTTCAACCGATTTTAATCACGATCCGCACAGTGCCATTGTTGATGGTACACAGACGCGGGTAAGTGGTGCGCACCTTATTAAAACCCTTGTGTGGTGCGACAACGAATGGGGCTTTGCTAACCGGATGCTCGACACGACGTTAGCAATGGCGGCTATTGGTTTCAGGTAGAGCGCGACAGCGCTCGCAAAACTTTAAGAATCATTGAGAGGATTCACCATGTCTGTAATTAAGATGACCGATCTGGATCTGGCTGGTAAACGCGTTTTCATCCGTGCTGATTTGAACGTGCCGGTTAAAGATGGCAAAGTCACAAGCGACGCGCGTATCCGTGCTTCTCTGCCAACTATTGAACTGGCGCTGAAGCAGGGCGCAAAAGTGATGGTAACTTCCCACCTGGGTCGTCCGACCGAAGGCGAGTACAACGAAGAATTCTCTCTGCTGCCGGTTGTTAACTATCTGAAAGACAAACTCTCCAACCCAGTACGTCTGGTTAAAGATTACCTGGACGGCGTTGAAGTTGCTGCCGGTGAGCTGGTTGTTCTGGAAAACGTTCGCTTCAACAAAGGCGAGAAGAAAGACGATGAAGTGCTGGCGAAAAAATACGCTGCACTGTGCGACATATTCGTTATGGACGCATTCGGTACTGCTCACCGTGCGCAGGCTTCGACTCATGGTATCGGCAAATTTGCTGACGTAGCTTGCGCAGGCCCGCTGCTGGCTGACGAACTGGACGCGCTGGGTAAAGCGCTGAAAGAACCGGCTCGTCCGATGGTTGCTATTGTTGGCGGTTCTAAAGTTTCCACTAAACTGACCGTTCTGGACTCGCTGTCCAAAATTGCTGACCAGTTGATCGTTGGTGGCGGTATCGCTAACACCTTCGTTGCTGCTCAGGGGCACAACGTAGGTAAATCCCTGTACGAAGCTGACCTGGTTGGCGAAGCAAAACGCCTGCTGGACACTTGCGATATTCCGGTTCCGACTGATGTTCGCGTTGCCACCGAGTTTTCTGAAACCGCAACGGCAACCCTGAAATCCGTAAACGACATCAAAGATGATGAGCAAATTCTGGATCTGGGCGATGCATCTGCTGAAAAACTGGCTGAAATCCTGAAAAATGCCAAAACTATTCTGTGGAATGGTCCGGTTGGCGTGTTTGAATTCCCGAACTTCCGTAAAGGTACTGAAATCGTGGCTAACGCTATCGCAGACAGCGACGCGTTCTCCATCGCAGGCGGTGGTGACACTCTGGCTGCTATCGACCTGTTCGGAATCGCTGACAAGATTTCCTACATCTCTACTGGCGGCGGCGCATTCCTCGAATTCGTGGAAGGCAAAGTTCTGCCTGCAGTAGCCATGCTCGAAGAGCGTGCTAAGAAGTAAAATTGTTCAGGCGGGATAACCCCGCCTGTTTTTCAAAACAATTCAATTGTTGCTCTAAATAATTCGCGCTGCCAGAAGGTGGTGGCGCAGCGAAACTTCAGAAACTTGCCATAGTGGGTCACTGGAGGGGCGAGAGAAGCCAACGCACTGGCAGCACGAATTATGACGAGCAGAAACGGCCGAAGATACAGGACTACGTACATGTCTAAAATTTTTGATTTCGTAAAACCTGGCGTGATCACTGGTGATGACGTTCAGAAAGTGTTCCAGGTAGCTAAAGAAAACAACTTTGCTCTGCCAGCGGTTAACTGCGTGGGTACTGATTCCATCAACGCCGTTCTGGAAGCTGCAGCCAAAGTTAAAGCACCGGTTATCGTTCAGTTCTCTAACGGCGGTGCTGCGTTTATTGCCGGTAAAGGCGTGAAAACTGACGTGCCTCAGGGCGCGGCAATCCTGGGCGCAATCTCTGGCGCACACCATGTTCATCAGATGGCAGAACATTACGGCGTACCGGTCATTCTGCACACTGACCACTGCGCGAAAAAACTGCTGCCGTGGATTGACGGTCTGCTGGATGCGGGTGAAAAACACTTCGCTGCAACCGGTAAACCGCTGTTCTCTTCTCACATGATCGACCTCTCTGAAGAGTCTCTGGAAGAGAACATTGCCATCAGCTCCAAATATCTGGCGCGTATGTCCAAAATGGGCATGACTCTGGAAATCGAACTGGGTTGCACCGGTGGTGAAGAAGACGGCGTGGACAACAGCCATATGGACGCTTCTGCACTGTACACCCAGCCGGAAGACGTTGATTACGCCTACACTGAGCTGAACAAAATCAGCCCGCGTTTTACCATCGCGGCTTCTTTCGGTAACGTACACGGCGTCTACAAACCGGGTAACGTGAAACTGACCCCGACTATCCTGCGCGACTCTCAGGAATATGTTTCCAAAAAACATAACCTGCCGCACAACAGCCTGAACTTCGTATTCCACGGCGGTTCCGGTTCTACTGCTCAGGAAATCAAAGACTCCGTAAGCTACGGCGTGATCAAAATGAACATCGATACCGACACCCAATGGGCGACCTGGGAAGGTATCCTGAAGTACTACAAAGAAAACGAAGGCTACCTGCAGGGCCAACTGGGCAACCCGAAAGGCGCTGACCAGCCGAACAAAAAATACTACGATCCGCGTGTATGGCTGCGTGCAGCGCAGACCAGCATGGTGACTCGTCTGGAGCAGGCTTTCAAAGAACTGAACGCAGTAGACGTTCTGTAATTTTCGCTGCTTTATCTGAAAAGGTCCGCAAGATGCGGGCCTTTTTTATTTCTAATTCAATAAGCTGCATGGAGCACAAAATGTGACCAGCTTGGCATAAATGCGGCTTTTGTTTACCCTTTAGGGATCTCTCCTTGCTAGAAGGGGCGGTTTTCCCATTTTGGAACAACAGATATAAGGAAGCACGAATGGAAGATCTTAACGTTGTTGACAGCATTAACGACGCAGGCTCGTGGCTGGTGAACAATCAGGCGCTGCTGTTGAGCTATGCCGTTAACATTGTGGCGGCTATCGCCATCATTATTGTCGGTATGATTGTGGCGCGTATTGTCTCGAATACGGTTAATCGCGTGATGGTTGTACGACAGATCGACGCCACCGTAGCTGATTTTCTCTCCGCGCTGGTGCGCTATGGCATTATTGCCTTTACCCTGATTGCCGCGCTGGGTCGCGTCGGCGTGCAAACAGCCTCAGTGATTGCCGTACTGGGTGCCGCCGGTTTAGCCATCGGTCTGGCGTTGCAGGGTTCGCTTTCAAACCTTGCGGCTGGCGTGCTGTTGGTGACCTTCCGCCCGTTCCGTTCGGGGGAATATGTCGATTTGGGCGGCGTTGCCGGAACCGTGTTGCAGGTGCAGATTTTCTCCACCACCATGCGTACGGTGGACGGGCGTATTGTGGTTATCCCGAATGGTAAAATCATTGCCGGAAATATCGTGAACTTCTCTCGTGAGCCGGTGCGTCGCAACGAGCTTATTATCGGTGTGGCTTACGATTCTGATATTGACCAGGTGAAACGCATTCTGACTGAAATTATCCAGGCTGATGAACGCATCATCAAAGATCGTGAAATGACGGTGCGTCTGCATGAACTGGGGCCGTCCTCCATTAACTTTGTGGTACGTGTCTGGAGTAAAAGCAGCGATCTGCAAGCCGTTTACTGGGATGTGCTGGAGTTGATCAAACGTCGCTTTGACGAGAACGGTATCAGCTTTCCGTTCCCGCAGATGGACGTAAATCTCAAACGTTCTCAAGAGTATACCGAGCAGTAAGATGTGGGGCCGGCATTGTCGGCCTTCTTTTTGCTCGTCAACATTAGTATCGCTACTTAACGATTAAAATTATCAATTTCCGCTAATGATGTTCCCGCGCTATAGTCTGCTTCCGAAACAATCTGACGGAATTACGACGTGTTATTTTATTACTTTCAAGGCCTTATGCTTGGGGCTGCGTTGATTCTGCCGCTTGGGCCGCAAAACGCTTTTGTGATGAACCAGGGGATCCGTAGGCAGTATCACATCATGACCGCCTTTTTATGCACGATGAGCGATGTGGTGCTGATCTGTGCAGGCGTGTTTGGCGGCAGCGCGCTGTTGATGCAATCCCCGTGGCTGCTGGCGCTGGTGACCTGGGGCGGCGTGGCGTTTCTGCTATGGTACGGATTTGGCGCACTAAAAACGGCACTGGGCAGTAATCTCGAACTGGCAGGTGCCGAGGCATTGCGTCAGGGGCGCTGGCGTATCATTGCGACTATGCTGGCGGTAACCTGGCTCAACCCACATGTCTATCTCGACACCTTTGTGGTGCTTGGTAGCCTTGGTGGCCAACTGGGTGCGGAGCCAAAGCGCTGGTTCGCGCTGGGAACGGTGAGCGCTTCTTTCCTGTGGTTCTTCAGCCTTGCGTTGCTCGCCGCCTGGCTCGCTCCGCGTTTGCGCACGGCAAAAGCGCAGCGGGTAATCAACACCATGGTCGGGTTGGTGATGTGGTTTATTGCCTTCCAACTGGCGTGTGAAGGTGTTCATCATGTCCAGGGATTATTCAGTTAGGGTAAGTCCGATGGACAATTCACGCTGAGCCGCTAAGCTTGCTGCCAAGGCGTCTGCGTATTCGGACGTATTAACGCAACATGGAGGAGCTACTGTGAAATTTAAAGTGATGGCCCTGGCGGCGGCGGTCGGTTTTAGCGCAATGGCGGTACAGGCAAACGAATTGCCTGACGGCCCGCATATTGTCACCTCAGGCACGGCAAGCGTGGATGCGACTCCGGATATCGCCACGCTGGCGATTGAAGTGAACGTCTCCGCAAAAGACGCCGCATCAGCGAAAAAACAGGCCGATGACCGCGTTGCGCAATACCTGAGTTTTCTTGAGAAAAATGGTATCGCCAGAAAAGACATTAATTCCGCAAACTTACGCACCCAGCCAGATTACGACTACCAGAACGGCAAAAGCATCCTGAAAGGCTACCGTGCTGTGCGTACGGTTGAAGTAACATTGCGCGAGCTGGATAAGCTTAACTCACTACTGGATGGCGCGCTGAAAGCGGGTCTGAACGAGATCCGCTCCGTGTCGCTGGGCGTTGCGCAAGCAGAGTCTTTCAAAGATAAAGCGCGCAAAGCGGCGATTGATGATGCGACTCGTCAGGCGCAGCAGTTGGCCGCCGGTTTCAATGCCAAACTCGGCCCGGTTTACAGCATTCGCTACCATGTTTCTAATTATCAGCCCAGCCCAATGGTGCGGATGATGAAAGCGGATGCCGCGCCGGTTTCCGCCCAGGAAACTTACGAGCAGCCGACGATTCAGTTTGACGATCAGGTTGATGTAGTGTTTCAGCTTGAGCCTGCTCAGGCTGAACAGCCAGCAGCAACAGCGGCCAAGTAAAGTTGTTCACCCTCTCCCCACTCGGGGAGAGGTTCGCTGCTCAATCCTGCCTTAATACCCGGTGTCCATACTCCAGCAATGCATCCGTAACGTTGCGCATCATCCGGCTTTCCGGCGCAAAACGGTGCCAGTAGAGCATACGGCGCTGTAACAGGCCAGGCGTCAGATCAATCAAATCGCCGCTCTTCAATTCTTTCTCAATTTGCAGGTGCGGGATCATACAGCAGGTCGTACCCTGGCGCGCCAGTTGCACAAACGCTTCCGATGAATTCACAATATGGCAGGGCACGCTGCCCGGCGGTAAATCGAAATACTGCTGCAAAAATGCCTGATGCATATCATCCAGGTGATCGAACGCCACTGCCGGAGCTTTTAACAGCGCTGAACGAGTCACTCCATTGGGAAAGTAGCGTTCGGCGAACTCTCTGGAACCGACAAACAGATAATCCAGCGCGCCAAGTTGATCGACAAGGCAGCTTGGTAGCGCCTGCGGCTGAATACTGACCGCGCCAACTACCTCACCGCGACGCAGTCGCTCCTGGGTGCGTGTTTCATCCTCAACCTGCAAGTTCAGCCGGATGGGCGAATCCACCAGCACCGGCGCCAGCGCAGGCAGCAGCCAGGTTGCCAGACTGTCGGCGTTGACCGCCAGCGACAACAGCAGCGGCGTCGAGCCCGTTTGCTCATCGCCCAGCCACTCTTCTTCCAGCAGTTCGACCTGACGCAACAACGCCAGCAGTTTTTGCCCTTGTTCGGTGGGACGCGGCGGAACAGTACGTACCAGCAATGGCTGGCCGAACATGTTTTCGAGCTGTTTTATGCGCTGCGACACGGCAGACTGAGTAATACACAGTTTTTGCGCGGCACGCTCAAAGCCACGCTCACGAATGACCGCATCAAGCGCCTGTAAAGTTCTGTAGTCCGGACGTTTCATTGCTCGGCCAATCTCCTGAAAAATGATTACTCAGCACTATGACATAAATTTTTATTAGAATCAGACGAAATTGGACGTTGCGTAATGTGACCCTGGTCACAGGGACATTTAGGGGAAGGGTGGTCTATAATGCGCCTGAAATTTCACACCACAGGCGAACGACCATGACGCAGGATGAACTCAAAAAAGCAGTGGGCTGGGCGGCACTCAAGTATGTTGAGCCCGGAACCATTGTCGGCGTAGGCACTGGCTCCACTGCGGCGCACTTTATTGATGCGCTCGGCACGATGAAAGGCCAGATCGAAGGCGCGGTTTCCAGTTCGGATGCCTCCACCGCGAAACTGAAAAGTCTTGGCATTACCGTGTTCGATCTCAACGAAGTGGATAAACTGGGCATCTACGTTGATGGCGCGGATGAAATCAACGGCCAGATGCAGATGATCAAAGGCGGCGGCGCAGCGCTGACGCGTGAGAAAATTATCGCCTCGGTGGCAGATAAATTTATCTGTATCGCTGACGCATCCAAGCAGGTTGATATCCTGGGTAAATTCCCACTGCCAGTGGAAGTTATCCCGATGGCTCGCAGCGCCGTTGCGCGTCAACTGGTGAAGCTGGGCGGCCGGCCGGAATATCGTCAGAATGTTGTCACCGATAACGGCAATGTGATCCTCGATGTTTATGGCCTGGAGATCATCGATCCGATTGCGCTGGAAAACAGCATCAATAGCATCCCCGGCGTAGTAACTGTAGGGTTGTTCGCCAACCGTGGCGCGGATGTGGCGCTGATCGGCACCGCCGACGGCGTGAAAACCATCATAAAATGATCTGACGGGGAGGCGCTCGCCTCCTTGTAAAAAAAAGCGAACAGCAAATTTGGTGATATCTGTCACATTTATCCGCTGGCTATGCACTACCTGCCATCATTCTGCGCTTTAACAGCATTTTTATCTGCCATTTCCCGCTGGATGACATTTCTTCAGAGTACGTACGCAAACGTTCATATTGCTGCAATAGTTTTTTTTGATATGTTGACTGAAGCAAATTGCATTTCGTACAACATCACAGTCAAGACAAAACACAGGGTCGGGTAAATGGCAAAGGTATCACTGGAGAAAGACAAGATTAAATTTCTGCTCGTCGAAGGGGTGCACCAGAAAGCACTGGATAACCTTCGTGCAGCGGGTTACACCAATATTGAATTCCACAAAGGCGCGCTGGACACCGAACAACTTAAAGAGTCCATTCGTGATGCCCACTTTATCGGACTGCGATCCCGTACTCAACTGACTGAAGATGTTATCGCTGCGGCGGAAAAATTAGTCGCTGTGGGCTGTTTCTGTATTGGTACTAACCAGGTGAATCTGGACGCTGCCGCAAAGCGTGGTATTCCGGTGTTCAATGCGCCGTTCTCTAACACCCGTTCCGTGGCGGAACTGGTTATTGGCGAATTGTTGTTACTGATGCGCGGTATTCCTGAAGCGAACGCAAAAGCGCACCGTGGTGTCTGGAACAAACTGGCGGTCGGTTCCTACGAAGCGCGTGGTAAAAAGCTCGGCATTATCGGTTATGGCCATATCGGTACGCAGTTGGGCATTCTGGCGGAATCGCTGGGGATGCACGTCTTCTTTTACGATATCGAAAGCAAACTACCACTGGGCAACGCCACGCAGGTACAGCACCTTTCCGATCTGCTGAACATGAGCGATGTGGTGAGCCTGCATGTGCCGGAAACTCCGTCGACCAAAGATATGATTGGCGTTGAAGAGCTGAAATTGATGAAGCCGGGCGCGCTGCTGATCAACGCTTCTCGCGGTACGGTGGTCGATATTCCTGCGCTGTGCGATGCGCTGAAAAGCAAACATCTGGCCGGTGCGGCAATTGACGTCTTCCCGACGGAACCTGCAACCAACAGCGACCCATTTGATTCCCCGCTGTGCGAATTTGACAACGTGCTGCTGACGCCGCACATCGGCGGTTCGACGCAAGAAGCGCAGGAAAACATCGGTCTTGAAGTGGCTGGTAAACTGATTAAATATTCTGACAACGGTTCTACGCTGTCGGCAGTTAACTTCCCGGAGGTTTCTTTGCCGATGCACGGTGGCCGTCGCCTGCTGCACATCCACGAAAACCGTCCTGGCGTGCTGACGGCACTCAACCAAATCTTCGCCAGCCAGAATATCAACATCGCGGCGCAGTATCTGCAAACAACGCCGTATATGGGTTATGTCGTGGTTGATATCGAAGCGGATGAAGACGTCGCGCAAAAAGCGTTGCAGAGCATGAAAGCGATTCCCGGTACGATTCGCTCCCGTCTGCTGTTCTGATAAATATTGTGTTTTCCTCTCTCGTAAGGGAGAGGGAAACCTGTTACCACTCCCACACTCTTGATGGTGTGACTACCGCAGGTAGCGGAATATCCCACTCTTCCACCGGCAGGGCCTGAACGCCCTGGCAGTCATGCGCGTAGCCCACGGGCTGTAAGTTGTAAGCGCGCCAGTTTTGTAAAGTGCGATCGTAAAAACCGCCGCCCATACCTAAACGCTGGCCCTGTTCGTCGAACGCCACCAGCGGCGTAACCAACACATCCAACTGATTAAGCGGCAGGACATCACGCACATCCAGTTTTGGCTCCTGAATCTTCAGGCAATTAATCACCAGTTCGCTGTGCGGATGGTAATGCAGAAAGAGCAGATTGCCTGGGCTAAACGGGTGTAGCACCGGCAGGTAAACCCGTTTTCCGCTACGCCAGAGTTGTTCAATCAACGGCTGGGTATCCAGTTCACCGTCGAAAGAGAGAAACAAAGCCACGGTATGCGCCATCACGATGGGCGGATACGCCATCATGCGTGCGGCGGCCTGCTGGGCAAAATGCGCCTGCTGCCCGCTGCTTAACTCACGCCGATGTTGGCGGATAACTTTGCGGATTTCTTGTCGTGACGAGGGAAAATCAGGAAATTGCGTCATGGTTTTGGGTAGAAAAAGAAGGGAATCTCCGAGATGCCGCAGCAGGCTGTAACCCTTGAACCCTTGGTTCAAGGTGAATGCGTCGTCATGATTTTAAGGCTTCTCGGACGAACCGAGCATGCTCACCAACCATGGATCGCCACATTCTGGTGGTATGAAATATCGGCTCAGGGGACTGGCCCGCTTGCAAACATCTCAGAGAAATTTTGTCTTCACAATCACTCTACCACAGTTGATTCTGAAGTGTTATTCAAACTTAGGCCCCGGTCTGTCTGTTATGCGACCCTGATCAAGCAATGCCTGTTCGATGGTCTGCTGTAACATTCGGATACGCTGTTCCATGTTGGCTGCGTACTCGCGGGTTTTTGCCTTTTCCTGAGCCAGCTCGTAGCTGATATTCAGCGCGGCGATAAACACCAACTGCTCAGTATTTGTGACTCTAGTGCGAACTTTTAGATCTTGCAACCGCTGATTCAGATCCTCCGCAGCCTGGTTAAGCGCGTCCCTCTGTTCAGGCGGGCAGTTCACTCGCAGTGAACGACCAAAAATTTGGATATCGACGGGTTGTGCAGACATGCCACCTTCCTGCTATTTGACTGCGCTCTGCCTTCGCATCCGAGTCCTGGGCTGCGAAGGGGCGACACTATAAGCTAGCCTGGTGAGCACTTTCAAGTTTTTTGCGTCTATACCTTAATTACTCACGCCACATGCAATGGCATGTAACGTGAAGCATCACAAGTATATCACCAGGGGCCAAAGTGGTAGCATATCATGAATATTCCCCCCAACGACGACGAATGCGTATGTCTATACAGAACGAAATACCTGGTTACAACGATGTAGGTCAGTTGCTCAACCAACAGGGCGTGGGGCTGCTTCCTGCCGAAATGCATGGGCTTATCGCGGGGATGATCTGCGGTGGCAATGATGACAGTTCCTGGTTACCGCTGCTGCATGATTTAACTAACGACGGGCTGGCTTTTGGTCATGAGCTGGCACAGGCATTGCGGGCAATGCATGCGGCAACCAGCGATTCACTGGAAGACGACGGCTTTCTGTTCCAACTCTATTTGCCGGAGGGTGATGACGTCAGCGTTTTCGACAGAGCCGATGCGCTGGCCGGCTGGGTGAACCATTTCCTGCTCGGGTTAGGCGTCACGCAGTCGAAACTCGACAAAGTGACTGGAGAAACTGGCGAAGCAATTGACGATTTGCGTAACATTGCGCAGTTGGGTTATGACGAAGAAGAAGATCTGGAAGAGCTGGAAATGTCGCTTGAAGAGATCATCGAATACGTCCGCGTCGCTGCGCTGCTGTGCCACAATACGTTCACGCACCCGCAGCCGACCGCGCCGGAAGTGCGTAAGCCGACGTTACATTAATTCGTCTTGTAGGAAGGAGGTGTCATGACACAGCTTGAGTTTCTCCGTCGTCGTCAGACATTGCTGGCGCAGATGGTTCCGGGGAGCGCGGCGTTGATCTTTGCCGCGCCGGAAGCAACCCGCAGCGCAGACAGTGAATACCCGTATCGCCAGAACAGCGATTTTTGGTACTTCACCGGTTTTAACGAACCAGAAGCGGTGCTGGTGCTGATAAAGAGCGATGACACTCACAACCATAGTGTGATGTTCAACCGCGTGCGTGATAAAACCGCCGAGATCTGGTTTGGCCGCCGTCTTGGTCAGGAGGCCGCGCCAGCAAAGCTGGGCGTCGACCGTGCGCTAGCGTTCCCGGAGATCAACACGCACCTTTACCAACTGCTCAATGGCCTCGATGCGGTTTATCATGCACAGGGTGAGTATGAGTATGCGGATACCATCCTGTTCACTGCGCTGGAGAAGCTGCGCAAAGGCGCGCGGCAGAATCTGACTGCGCCCGCCACGCTGACTGACTGGCGTCCGATCGTCCACGAGATGCGTTTGTTTAAATCGGCCGAAGAGATCGAGGTGATGCGTCGCGCTGGGGAGATCTCCGCGCTGGCGCATACCCGCGCCATGCAGATCTGCCGTCCAGGCCTGTTTGAATATCAGCTTGAAGGTGAAATTCAGCATGAATTTAACCGCCACGGCGCGCGCTTCCCGTCCTATAACACCATCGTCGGTTCGGGGGAGAACGGCTGCATCCTGCATTACACCGAAAATGAAAGCCAGATGCGTGACGGAGATTTAGTGCTGATTGATGCTGGCTGTGAATACATGGGATACGCCGGGGATATTACCCGCACCTTCCCGGTAAATGGGAAATTCAGCCCAGCGCAGCGTGAAATTTACGACATTGTGCTGGCATCGCTGGAACGTGCGCTGGAGTTGTTCCGTCCGGGAACCTCCATTCAGGCTGTCACTAGCGAAGTGGTGCGCATTATGATTACCGGCCTGGTGAAGCTTGGCATTTTGCAGGGCGAAGTCGATGAATTGATCGCAAAAAATGCCCACCGCCCATTCTTTATGCACGGGTTAAGCCACTGGCTGGGGCTGGATGTTCATGACGTTGGTGTTTACGGTCAGGAGCGTTCCCGCGAGCTGGCACCAGGCATGGTGTTGACTGTTGAGCCGGGCCTTTATATTTCTCCGGATGCGGATGTTCCCGAGCAGTATCGCGGCATTGGCATCCGCGTGGAAGATGACATCGTTATTACCGAAGAGGGTAACGAGAATCTCACCGCCAGCGTAGTTAAAAAGGCGGATGATATCGAAGCTCTGATGGCGGCGAGCCGTTCATGAGTGTGATTATTGTTGGCGGCGGCATGGCCGGTGCGACGCTCGCGCTGGCCATTTCACATCTGACTCGGGGAAAATTACCGGTTCACCTGGTGGAGGCTGCCGCACCGGGTTCTCACCATCACCCTGGTTTTGATGCCCGTGCCATTGCGCTGGCGGCAGGCACATGCCAGCAGCTTGCGCGCGTCGGGATCTGGCAGGCGATAGCCCGTTGTGCAACGCCCATTTCGACCGTTCACGTCAGTGATCGTGGTCACGCCGGTTTCGTCACGCTGGATGCGCAGGATTATCACCTTGATGCGCTGGGGCAGGTGGTTGAACTGCATGATATCGGCCAGCGGCTCTTTACCCTGTTGCAAGATGCGCCGGGCGTGACGCTGCATTGCCCCGATCGGGTCAGCAGTTTTACCCGTGATGAGCTGCAGGTATCGGTAACTCTTGAAAGCGGTGAGCTGATTATTGGCCAATTGCTGGTTGCGGCGGACGGTTCCCGTTCGGGCATGGGCGAGCAACTGGGGATCCTTTGGCAGAAAACCCCCTATCACCAGGCCGCCGTCATCGCCAACGTTACCACCTCTGTTCCGCATCAGGGACGTGCATTCGAACGTTTCACCGAGCATGGGCCGCTGGCGATGTTGCCAATGTCGCAGGAGCGCTGTTCACTGGTGTGGTGTCATCCGCTGGAAAAACAGCAGCAGGTGATTGGCTGGTCTGACGAACGTTTTTGCCATGAGCTACAAAAAGCTTTCGGTTGGCGCCTGGGACGTATTGAACGCGCCGGAAAACGCAGCGTTTATCCCCTGACGCTGACTAACGCGTCGTCGCCGGTATCTCATCGCGCGGTGTTGGTCGGCAATGCGGCTCAGACGCTGCATCCTATCGCTGGACAAGGATTTAACCTCGGCATGCGCGACGTCATGACGCTGGCGGAAACGCTGGCGGAGGCATGGGCGAAGCAGAAAGATGTCGGCTGTTATCCGGTGCTGACGCGCTACCGTCATCAGCGTCAGGCGGACAAAAGCGCCACCATAGGGGTTACCGACGGGCTGGTGCATCTGTTTGCCAACCGCTGGGCGCCGCTTGTCGTCGGACGCAATATCGGGCTGATGGCGATGGAACTATTTACCCCGGCGCGCGATGTGCTGGCGCAGCGTACCCTCGGTTGGGTAGCCCGTTAATCAAAGGAGCAAAGAGTGCAGAGTGTTGATGTTGCGATTGTCGGCGGCGGTATGGTAGGGCTGGCGTTGGCTTGCGGGTTGCAAGGGAGCGGTTTCCGGGTTGCGGTACTGGAGCAGAATGTTCCGCAGCCGCTGGCGGAAGATGCGCCACCGGCGTTGCGCGTATCGGCGATTAACGCCGCCAGCGAAAAACTTCTGACACATCTTGGCGTGTGGTCAAATATCATTGCCCGCCGCGCGGGGCGCTATCACGGCATGGAAGTGTGGGATAAAGACAGCTTTGGCCGCATTACCTTTGACGACCAAAGCATGGGCTATCCTCATCTTGGCTATATTATTGAAAATGCTGTGATTCATCAGACGCTGTGGGAGAAAGCTCAGCAGTGTCAGGATGTCACCATGATTGCCCCCGCCGAATTACAGCAGGTAGCCTGGGGTGAGAACGACGCGTTTCTCACCTTAAAAGATGGCACGATGCTCACTGCCCGGCTGGTGGTTGGGGCTGACGGCGCAAACTCCTGGTTGCGTAATAAAGCGGATATTCCGCTAACTTTCTGGGATTATCACCACCATGCGCTGGTGGCGACCATTCGCACCGAGGAGCCGCATCAGGCCGTAGCGCGGCAGGTATTCGATAACGATGGCATTCTGGCGTTTCTGCCGCTGAACGATCCGCATCTGTGTTCGATCGTCTGGTCGCTGCCGCCGGATCAAGCGAAAACGCTACAACAGGCCAGCGATGAGGCGTTCAATCAGGCGCTGTGCATTGCCTTTGATAATCGTCTTGGCCTGTGCCGCGTGGAAAGCGAGCGCCAGGTTTATCCGCTCACCGGTCGCTATGCGCGCCACTTTGCTGGCCATCGTCTGGCGCTGGTGGGCGATGCTGCGCATACCATCCATCCGTTGGCCGGGCAGGGCGTGAATCTGGGCTTTATGGATGTTGCGGAATTGATTACCGAGCTGCGCCGCCTTCGCCGCGAAGGAAAAGATATCGGCCAGCATCTCTATCTGCGTCGCTACGAGCGCAGTCGTAAGCACAGTGCGGCGCTAATGCTGGCTGGAATGCAGGGCTTCCGCGAGCTGTTTGCCGGGTCGAACCCGGCGAAGAAGTTGCTGCGTGATATTGGTCTGAAACTGGCGGATACCCTTCCAGGGGTAAAAACACAACTGCTGCGCCAGGCGCTCGGCCTGAATGACCTTCCGGAGTGGCTACGTTAACCCCGTCACATTTCCCTTCCTGCAGACGGGAAGGGGACTCCCTGCCTCATTTGAAATATTCTAATTTTACCTCTTTTTTCGGATTAGATTTACTCATGCATGATTTTTCTCATTGCAGAAAAAATGATGCTTTTGCGGAGTGAAATATTGAAATAAGGCACAACATTATCGATTTTATGATTTTTAATAGAGTATTTTTCGTTTCAGCTCAGCATAAAACTCTATTGTCGTTTTTAGCTAAATAGGTCATAAGCTAATGTGATGACCCATTTTCTCTTATGGTTAAGTGCCGCTTTCGGTGTTAAGTTCAGGCAAAAGATAACGTTTGCGTCGGCGTCCGAAATGGCCGTTGATGCTGGTCGTTTTGGCGAAAATGAACGCCGCCGAAAAACGTGATAGCGCAGCTTATTCAACGAGGACAAGATGGCTCAGCAGACCCCTTTGTATGAACAACACACGCTATGCGGCGCCCGCATGGTGGATTTCCATGGCTGGATGATGCCGTTGCATTACGGCTCGCAGATTGATGAGCACCATGCGGTGCGCAGCGATGCCGGGATGTTCGATGTTTCGCACATGACCATCGTCGATATGAAAGGCAGCCGCACCCGGGAGTTTCTGCAATATTTGCTGGCGAACGATGTGGCCAAACTCACGAAGCCCGGCAAAGCCCTCTACACCGGTATGCTGAGTGCCTCGGGCGGCGTGATTGACGATTTGATCGTCTACTACTTCACCGAAGACTTCTTCCGCCTCGTTGTAAACTCCGCTACCCGCGAAAAAGATCTCTCCTGGATCACCCAACACGCCGAACCTTTTGCCATTGATATCACTGTCCGTGACGATCTGTCGCTGATCGCGGTTCAGGGGCCAAACGCGCAAGCGAAAGCCGCCAGCCTGTTTACTGATGCGCAGCGCAGCGCGGTTGAGGGAATGAAACCGTTCTTCGGCGTTGAAGTGGGCGAGCTGTTTATCGCGACCACGGGCTATACCGGTGAAGCGGGTTACGAGATTGCTTTGCCGAACGAAAAAGCTGCCAGCTTTTGGCAGGATCTGCTGAAAGCGGGCGTAAAACCTTGCGGACTCGGTGCACGCGATACGCTTCGCCTGGAAGCTGGCATGAATCTGTATGGCCAGGAGATGGATGAAAGCATCTCTCCACTGGCTGCGAACATGGGCTGGACCATTGCCTGGGAACCGCAGGATCGCCAGTTCATCGGCCGCGAAGCGCTGGAGCTACAGCGCGAAAAAGGCACCGAACAGCTGGTTGGCCTGGTAATGACGGAAAAAGGTGTGCTGCGTAATGAGCTACTGGTGCACTTTACTGATGCGCACGGCAACGTGCAAAAAGGTGTGATCACCAGCGGGACCTTCTCGCCGACGCTTGGTTACAGTATTGCACTGGCGCGCGTTCCGGCCGGGATTGGCGAAACGGCAATTGTGCAGATCCGTAACCGCGAAATGCCGGTCAAAGTGACCAAACCTGTTTTTGTGCGCAATGGCAAAGCTGTCGCGTAACGTAATTTTTATCTGGAGAGAATGAGATGAGCAACGTACCGGGCGAACTGAAATACAGCAAAGAACACGAATGGCTGCGCAAAGAAGCAGACGGTAGCTATACCGTTGGCATCACTGAACATGCTCAGGAATTGCTGGGTGATATGGTGTTTGTCGACCTGCCGGAAGTGGGCACGACCGTTAGCGCTGGCGATGACTGCGCCGTTGCCGAATCGGTAAAAGCCGCTTCTGATATCTACGCGCCGATAGGCGGTGAAATCGTAGCTGTTAATGATGCGCTGAATGACTCTCCGGAGCTGGTTAACAGCGAGCCATACGGAGAAGGTTGGATCTTCAAAATCAAAGCCAGTGACGAATCGGAAGTTGCTACTCTGCTGGATGCAACGGCATACGCCGCACTGTTAGAAAACGAGTAAATACGCGTCATCCTTCACGTTGCAGGCGCGTTGGCTTCCTGCAACGCGAATGCTTTGGCGTATTCAGATAATTTCCGAATACGATTCACCGCACGTTTCAGGAACCATCGCTCATGACTCAGACGTTAAGTCAGCTTGAAGATCGCACCGCATTTATCGGCAGGCATATTGGCCCGGACGCATCGCAGCAGCAGGAGATGCTGAATACCGTAGGGGCAGATTCGCTTAATGCCCTGATTGCGCAGATCGTACCGAAAGATATTCAGCTCACCACGCCGCCGCAGGTGGGTGAAGCTACCACCGAATTCGCCGCGCTTGCCGAACTGAAAGCCATCGCGGGCCGCAACAAGCGCTTTAAGTCTTACATTGGCATGGGCTACACCGCAGTGCAGCTACCGCCGGTGATCCTGCGTAATATGCTGGAAAATCCAGGCTGGTACACCGCGTATACGCCATATCAGCCGGAAGTGTCGCAAGGGCGCCTGGAAGCGCTGCTTAACTTTCAGCAGGTGACGCTGGATTTGACTGGCCTGGATATCGCCTCCGCTTCCCTGCTGGATGAAGCGACCGCCGCCGCTGAAGCGATGGCGATGGCGAAGCGTGTGAGCAAACTGAAAGGCGCTAATCGCTTCTTCGTTGCGGATGATGTGCACCCGCAAACGCTGGACGTCGTGCGTACGCGTGCCGAAACCTTCGGTTTTGAGGTGATTGTTGATGCGGCTGACAAAGTGCTGGATCACCAGGATGTCTTCGGTGTTCTGCTGCAACAGGTTGGCACTACTGGCGAAATACACAATTACAGCGCGCTGATTGCTGAGCTGAAAGCCCGCAAAATCGCGGTCAGCGTCGCCGCCGATTTTATGGCGCTGGTACAGTTGACGGCGCCAGGCAAGCAAGGCGCTGACATCGTGTTTGGCTCCGCTCAGCGTTTCGGCGTGCCGATGGGATACGGCGGTCCGCACGCGGCATTCTTTGCTGCCAAAGATGAATTCAAACGCTCTATGCCAGGGCGCATTATCGGTGTTTCCAAAGACGCTGCCGGTAACACCGCGCTGCGCATGGCGATGCAGACCCGTGAACAGCATATCCGTCGTGAGAAAGCCAACTCCAACATCTGTACTTCACAGGTGCTGCTGGCGAATATCGCCAGCCTGTACGCAGTGTTCCACGGCCCGGAAGGGCTGAAACGCATTGCGGGCCGCATTCACCGGCTGGCCGACATTCTCGCTACCGGTTTGCAGCGTAAGGGACTGAAACTGCGTCACGCGCACTACTTTGATACGTTATGCGTTGAGGTCGCGGATAAAGCCGCCGTGCTGGCGCGTGCGCAGGCGCAAGAGATCAACCTGCGCAGCGATATTCTGAACGCGGTTGGTATTACGCTGGACGAAACGACTACCCGTGAAGATGTGTTGGCACTGTTTGATGTTCTGCTGGGCGGCAATCATGGTCTTGATATTGATGCGCTGGACAAAGATGTTGCGCTCGATAGCCGCTCCATTCCACAGGGGATGCTGCGCGATGATACGTTCCTGACGCACCCGGTGTTCAACCGTTATCACAGCGAAACCGAGATGATGCGCTACATGCACTCTCTGGAACGCAAAGATCTGGCGCTGAATCAGGCGATGATCCCGCTGGGCTCCTGCACCATGAAACTGAACGCGGCAGCCGAAATGATCCCAATCACCTGGCCGGAGTTCGCGGAACTGCATCCGTTCTGCCCGCCGGAACAGGCTGAAGGTTACCATCAGATGATTACTCAGCTTTCCGAGTGGCTGGTCAAGCTCACCGGTTACGATGCACTCTGCATGCAGCCGAACTCCGGCGCGCAGGGGGAATACGCCGGTCTGCTGTCCATTCGTCGCTACCACGAAAGTCGCAACGAAGGTCATCGTGATATCTGTCTGATCCCAAGTTCCGCGCACGGCACTAACCCGGCGTCGGCGCAGATGGCGGGGATGCAGGTGGTGGTCGTTGCCTGTGATAAAAACGGCAACATCGATCTTGCCGATCTGCGTGCTAAAGCCGGGCAGGCGGGCGATAACCTCTCCTGCATTATGGTGACCTATCCGTCCACTCACGGTGTATATGAAGAGACGATCCGTGAAGTGTGCGAAGTGGTGCATCAGTTTGGCGGCCAGGTTTATCTTGATGGCGCAAACATGAACGCCCAGGTGGGCATCACTTCGCCGGGCTTTATCGGTGCGGATGTTTCCCACCTTAACCTGCATAAAACGTTCTGCATTCCGCACGGCGGCGGTGGCCCGGGTATGGGGCCGATCGGCGTGAAAGCGCATCTGGCGCCGTTTGTTCCGGGGCACAGTGTGGTGCAAATTGAAGGCATGTTAACGCGGCAGGGTGCGGTTTCTGCCGCACCGTTTGGTAGTGCGTCGATTCTGCCGATTAGCTGGATGTATATCCGGATGATGGGCGCGGAAGGGCTGAAGCAGGCCAGCCAGGTGGCGATCCTCAATGCTAACTACATCGCCAGCCGTCTGAAAGAGGCGTTCCCGGTGTTGTATACCGGTCGTGATGGCCGCGTGGCGCATGAGTGCATTCTCGATATTCGTCCGTTGAAAGAAGAGACGGGGATTAGTGAGATGGATATCGCTAAACGTTTGATCGACTATGGTTTCCATGCTCCGACCATGTCCTTCCCGGTTGCTGGTACGCTGATGGTGGAACCGACAGAATCGGAAAGCAAAGTCGAACTGGATCGTTTTATCGATGCGATGCTGGCAATCCGTGGCGAAATCGACCGCGTGAAGCAGGGCGAATGGACGCTGGAAGATAACCCGCTGGTGAACGCGCCGCACACCCAGAATGAACTGGTGGCGGAGTGGAACCACGCTTATGCCCGTGAGCTGGCCGTGTTCCCGGCAGGCTTCGCAAACAAATACTGGCCAACTGTCAAACGTCTGGATGATGTCTACGGCGACCGTAACCTGTTCTGCGCCTGTGTCCCGATGAGCGAATATCAGTAATCCATCCGCTGAAGTAAGGTATTTTGTAGGCCGGGTAAGGCGAAGCCGCCACCCGGCTTTTTTCTTTCTGGAGGGGTGTGTATGGCAATAGCACTGGTCACTGGCGCCAGCCGTGGTATTGGGAAAGCCACTGCGCTGCAACTGGCATGCGAAGGCTACACCGTGGCGGTGAACTATCATCACAACATTGAAGCCGCGACGGACGTTATCAAACAAATTGTCGATGCAGGGGGGAACGCTTTTGCCGTATTTCCTCTGTTGCCGGGAAGCGGTAAAACGCATGTCCTTCAAGCATGGCGGTAAGGGTGGGGCGATAGTCAATGTTTCTTCAGCGGCGTCACGTCTGGGCGCACCGGGTGAATATGTGGATTATGCCGCGTCCAAGGGCGCGGTGGATTCTCTGACAACCGGGTTATCGCTGGAGGTAGCGGCGCAGGGCATCCGTGTTAACTGTGTGCGCCCCGGTTTGATTTATACCGATATTCATGCATCTGGCGGGGAACCGGGGCGAGTGGATCGCGTGAAATCGTTGCTGCCGATGCAGCGCGGCGGCCAGCCTGAAGAGGTGGCCCAGGCGATTGTCTGGCTGCTGAGCGAGAAGGCGTCGTACGTAACGGGAAGCTTTATTGAACTTGCGGGCGGTAAATAAATTACCCCTGACCCTCTCCCCATCGGTGGCGAGGGTCAGGAGAGACGTTAAAGCGTCTCGCCATTGCTGGCGATCACCTCTTTGTACCAGTTAAAGCTCTTCTTGCGGGAGCGGGACATGTCACCTGTACCGTCGTCGTGCTTGTTCACATAGATAAAGCCGTAGCGCTTGCTGTACTGGCCGGTGGTGAAGGAGACGCAGTCGATGCAGCCCCACGGCGTATAGCCCATCAGATCCACGCCATCGTAAGTGACCGCTTTCATCATCTCTTCAACGTGTGCGCGCAGATAATCGATGCGGTAGTCATCGTTGATGCTGCCATCGGCTTCGACTTTATCGTAAGCGCCAAAGCCGTTTTCCACGATGAACAGCGGTTTCTGGTAGCGTTCATACAGTTCGCACAGAGAGTAGCGTAGCCCGACGGGATCGATCTGCCAACCCCAGTCGGAGGCTTTGACGTGCGGGTTCGGCACGCTGCCTTCGAAGCCGGAGATAGCATCGCCGCTGCCGCCTTCCGCTTTCACCGCGTTGGTCATGTAATAGCTGAACCCCAGGTAATCGCAGGTACCTTCACGCAGGATCTGTTCGTCACCGTGTTCCATTTTGATGGCGAAGCCGCTGCGCTCCCATTCGTTCAGCACATAGGATGGGTAGTAACCACGCAGTTGTACGTCGGTAAAGACATAGCGCTCGCGCATTGATTCCTGTGCAAACATGACGTCTTCCGGCTTGCAGGAGAAGGGATAGAGCGCAACCATCGCCAGCATGCAGCCGACTTTCATTTTCGGGTTGATGCGGCGGGCTGCTTTCACCGCCAGGGCGCTGGCGACGAACTGATGGTGCAGCACCTGGTACATGGTCTCTTCCGGGTTTTCATGATCGGTATAGACCACGCCGGAGCAGCAGTAGCCGAACAGCGGCGCGCGCCAGTTACGCTGGTTGTTGATTTCATTGAAGGTCATCCAGTATTTGACCTTGTTTTTGTAGCGCTCAAAAACTACTTCCGCGAAGCGCACAAAGAAATCGACCACTTTACGGTTGGTCCAGCCGCCATATTCCTGTACCAGGTGCAGCGGCATCTCGAAGTGGGAGAGGGTGATCACCGGTTCGATGTTATATTTCAGTAGTTCATCGAACATATCGTCGTAGAATTTCAGTCCCTCTGCGTTAGGCTGCTGCTCATCCCCTTTGGGAAATATGCGGGTCCAGGCGATCGAGGTGCGAAAGCATTTAAAGCCCATCTCGGCGAACAGCTTGATGTCTTCTTTATAGTGACCGTGGAAATCGATCGCTTCATGGTTCGGGTAATATTTCCCGGCCACCACTTCGGTGGTGATCTCGCGCGGTACACCGTGCGCGCCGCCGGTCAGAACGTCGCAAATGCTTGGGCCTTTGCCGCCTTTATTCCAGCCACCTTCAACCTGGTGCGCGGCAACGGCGCCGCCCCATAAAAAATCTTTTGGTAAGGTCAGTTTTTTCATCTTTGCTCTTCTCATCATATTGGCTATTAACAAGTCTAACAAAGGTGAATTAAATGTCACGATATAACAAATTGCTGGTCGGGTAATTTGTTACACCAGAAAAACGCCCTGTTTTTTATGCTATTTTCTTCGCCAGTTTGCGCCCTAGCGATTCCAGAATATAAATGACCGGAATTTGCGTCGTAATATCGTAGCCACCGGGAATACGCGTGGGGGGAATATGCCAGGAGAGATTAAAATCCGCCAGTTTCGCCAGGCGCGACTGTTCATGGCTGGTAATAGACAGTACTTTGCAGTGATGCAGGCTGAACTGCCCGGCAAAACGCAGGATCTCCTCAGTCTCGCCAGAGACAGAAAGGACAATCGCCAGTGCATTTTTTGCCATGTCATTGGTGACAGGGAAATAAGGATCGTCGATATGGTTGCTGAATTTTCCGATATTAGAGAAAAAACGGGCGCCATATTTTGCCAGTGCGCCGGATGTGCCAGCACCGACAAAGATAATTCGCTCTGAGGATAATATTATATCGACGGCTTTATTTAGCAGTGAATCAAATTCATCGTTGTTTACGCTTTTAAAAAAGCTAATAACTTCACTGGCGCCAAAATTCGCCTGCGGTAACGCATTTTGCTCTAAATATAATTTGAAGCGGACGCGAAACTCCGAATAACCTTCGCAGTTGAGCTTGCGGCAAAAACGCAGCACCGTGGTGGTGGAGACGCCCGCCGCATCGGCCAGCTCGCGGATCGTCATATACATCACTTTGTCGCGGTTTTTGACCACATAGTGATAGACCATCATCTCCAGATTATTCAGGTTGGCGATAGCGGAGTGAGTAAACATCGTCACGGTGGTGTCCTTTGCTCTCTGTTAACGTTGTCAGCTGGCGTGCAATTGTGTGACCACATGCTGCCATAGCTCCGGCTGGCTTGCCCTGAGTTCTTTCCCCGGTATAAAAATCTGATTTAGCTGCCTGCATATTGTCATTTCCGCTTCATACTTTCATCCTACATTCACGTTTCATGGACGTATGCTCCTTGCGAGAAGGATGAACAGTTGTAACGCCAGTCGTCAGCTTAAATGCTGCGAATACCATGATACGATTTTTTTTAGCGTACATGTGTGCACTGGAATCATTCTCAGTTACTCTATTGATGCAATGTTTTTTGAGTTCTCCTGGAGTTAGCTATGGTCAAGAAACCCTTAATCGAACAGGGATACACACTGGCAGAAGAAATCGCCAACAGTATTAGCCACGGAATTGGGCTGGTGTTCGGTATAGTCGGGCTGGTGCTGCTGCTGGTACAGGCAGTCGATGTAAAGGCCAGTACAATTGCTATCACCAGTTACTCGCTTTATGGCGGTAGCATGATTTTGCTGTTCCTTGCCTCTACGCTTTACCATGCCATTCCGTACCAGCGAACCAAGGTGTGGCTGAAGAAATTTGACCACTGCGCTATTTATCTGCTGATTGCCGGAACGTATACACCGTTTCTGCTGGTTGGGCTGGACTCGCCGCTGGCGCGCGGGCTGATGATCGTTATCTGGAGCCTCGCCCTGCTGGGGATCTTATTTAAACTCACCATTGCCCATCGTTTTAAAGTACTGTCGCTGGTGACCTACCTGACCATGGGCTGGCTGTCGCTAATTGTGATTTATCAGCTTGCCACGCGCCTGTCGGTTGGCGGCGTAACGCTACTGGCTGTGGGCGGCATGGTCTATTCGCTCGGCGTGATTTTTTACGTCTGCAAACGCATCCCTTATAACCACGCAATCTGGCACGGCTTCGTGCTGGGCGGCAGTGTCTGCCACTTCCTGGCGATTTATTTGTACGTCGGACAGGTTTGAGTGAGAGCCGGTGGCGATTTCCGCCCCCGGCTTAGCGCATTTACTCTTCCAGTGAATAAGGCAGCGGCTCGATGCTCAACGTATTCGCATCGTCGCGCACGCGGAAAACGCTGCCGGGTTCCATATCGTTATTCATCACCACCTGAACCAAAAGGCGTCCGTCATCAAGCTGCACAGATGCCAGCACGGTACCAGTACGGCGCCAGTTGTCTCCCATCTTCAACTCAAGATCTTCTCCCGCTTCCGGCACCCGGCTGGCTGTCCCCGCCAGATACCACAATGCGCGCTTGTTGGCGCCGCGGAATTTTGCTCTTGCCACCATCTCCTGGCCGGTGTAACAGCCTTTTTTAAAGCTGATGCCGCCCAGCGCCTGTAGGTTAGTGGCCTGTGGGATAAACTGCCCGCTGTTTGGCGCATCAATAACCGGCAAGCCCGCTTCGATATTCAGTGCCAGCCACTGCTGACTGTTATTAAGCTGCGCTTCGCCACGCAGTTTTTCGGTCACTTGTTGCGCCGTTGCGGTGCTGGTTACCAGCAGGAAACGCTCGGCAGGATGCGCAAACCACAGCAGAGTGGTATCGCCCGCCTGTACAACCTGTTTTTCATTGTCCGGAAGGGTGGTAAAGAGATTCGCCAGCGCCGCGCGCGCCTGAAAACCAGCTACGCCCATCAGTACGTGTTCATCGTCTTGTGCAATGGCGACTTTAGAGAATACGGCATACTTTTTCAGTTCACGAAGCTGCGCTTCCCGCACGCTGCGGCGCAGGATCCAGGCAAAACCATCCTGAAAGTGGAACAACCGCATATTGCTCCACATTTTCCCTTTAGAATCGCAGTGTGCCGCCAGCAGGTGCTGTTCAGGCGTCATAGTGGTGACATCGGCGGTCACCTGACCTTGCAGGTATTTTCCGCTATCTGCGCCGGTAATCGTTGCCAGCGCCCAGTCATCAAGCGTCATAAGCGTCAGCGGCAGACGTGATGATGCGGTCGGCTGGCGCGGAGGAAACGGAGTAAAAGGCATAATAATGTCCTGATTAGCTTAACGCTGTGTTGGTTCTTAATGGTAAAAGAGCCGTTGTTCAATGCAAGTAATAAAGCATGCGTTTTGTGCCATTGTGCATGTGTTGCGCAGCATTACGCAGCGTAATGATATTTTTGCAGTGGGTGCGATTAATTATGGAAGCAGTCCCGCGAAGCGAAATATTCCGCAAAAGGAATATTAAAAACACGTTACAATGGGGTCATTATTATGATGCAGGGAGAAAATCATGGATATTAACAACAAAGCCCGTATCCACTGGGCGTGCCGCCGTGGAATGCGTGAACTCGATATCTCAATCATGCCTTTTTTCGAACATGAGTACGACAAGCTGAGCGATGATGATAAACAGCTGTTTGTTCGTCTGTTGGAAAGTGACGATCCTGACTTATTCAACTGGTTAATGAATCATGGTAAGCCTCAGGATGCGGAGTTACAAAGAATGGTGCAGTTAATCCAGAAACGGAATCGGGATCGTGGTCCTGTGGCAATCTGAGTTACGCGTCTCCTGGCGCGCACAATGGATCTCGCTTTTGCTCCACGGTCTGGGTGCGGCACTCATTTTGCTAATGCCCTGGCCTTTGAGTTACACACCGCTGTGGCTGCTGTTGCTGTCGCTGGTGGTTTTTGATTGCATGCGCAGCCAGCGGCGGATCAATGCCTGCCATGGCGAACTCAAACTGCTGATGGATTCCCGCCTGCGCTGGCAGGGTTTAGAATGGGATATCATTGGAACGCCATGGATGTTACGCGGTGGAATGATGCTGCGCTTGCGCCGTGAAGAGGATGGGCGCCGTCAACATTTATGGCTGGCGGCAGACAGTATGGATGCGCAGGAGTGGCGCGATCTGCGCCGGGTGATATCACAGAAACCGGCGCAGGGGCAGCATTAACAGGGGATGTGGCTATGCTTTAAACCAGCCGTTCCGCCATCTCTGTCAGGATTTGCTCACACCAGGACTGAATGCGCGAATCGCTCAGGTCGTACTGATTAGTTTCGTCCAGCGCCAGGCCGACAAACAGTTGACCATTGGCAATCACCGGTTTGCTGCTGGTAAATTCGTAGCCTTCAGTCGGCCAGTAGCCGATGAACGTCACGCCTTTAGGTGCCAGTTTGTCATGCAGCATACCCAGCGCATCAAGGAACCATTCTCCATAGCCGAGCTGATCGCCCATGCCGTATAGCGCGATGATTTTGCCGTCAAGATTGAGGTCATCAAGCTGATCCCAGATGGTTTCCCAGTCTTCCTGCAATTCGCCAAAATCCCAGGTCGGAATGCCGAGGATAAGTGCATCGTATTGCTCCATCAATGCGGGATCATCGTCTTTCAGATTGTGCAGCGTCACCAGTTCCGGCCCGATAATTTCGCGGATTTTCTCCGCTGCCATTTCGGTATAGCAAGTGCTGGAACCGTAAAACAGGCCAATATTCATAACGTAAACTTCTCAATTCCGGATATGTCTTTATGAGCAGTGTACCAGAATCGTACGGCTATCAGGCATAATGCAGCGATTGAGAAACGGAGACGTTTTAATGGAACAGGATTTCGCACGTATCGAACAATTTCTTGATGCGCTCTGGCTGGAAAACAATCTGGCGGATAATACGATCAGCGCCTACCGCCGCGATTTGCAAGGCGTGGCCGAATGGCTGCATCATCGTGGAAGTAGTCTGGAGCAGGCGAGAAGCGATGATTTACAGGCGCTTCTGGCCGAACGCGTGGATGGCGGCTACAAAGCGACCAGTTCAGCGCGTCTGCTCAGCGCCGTGCGAAGACTCTTCCAGTACCTGTATCGGGAGAAAATCCGTAGCGACGATCCCAGCGCGCAACTGGCCTCGCCGAAGCTTCCGCTGCGTCTGCCAAAAGACTTAACGGAAGCGCAGGTTGAGAGGCTTTTACAGGCGCCGGTAGTTGACCAACCGCTGGAGTTACGCGATAAAGCCATGCTTGAGGTTTTATATGCCACCGGGCTTCGCGTCTCTGAACTGGTCGGATTGACCATGAGCGATATCAGTCTGCGCCAGGGAGTGGTACGGGTGATTGGTAAAGGCAATAAAGAACGGCTGGTGCCGTTGGGTGAAAATGCAGTGTACTGGGTGGAAAACTACCTTGAACACGGGCGTCCGTGGCTGCTGAACGGCGTATCGATAGATGTTTTGTTCCCCAGCCAGCGCGCTCAGCAGATGACGCGGCAGACTTTTTGGCACCGTATCAAGCACTATGCCGTGCTGGCGGGGATTGACAGTGAAAAGCTTTCCCCTCACGTTTTACGTCATGCTTTTGCCACGCATTTGCTTAATCACGGCGCGGATCTGCGCGTGGTGCAAATGCTACTGGGGCATCAGGATCTTTCAACAACGCAAATTTATACGCATGTGGCCACCGAGCGGCTGCGTAAGCTTCATGAACAGCATCACCCGCGGGCGTGATTGCTGATAATTAAAGGATGTTTTATGAAAAATGGTTTGATTATGTTCACCCTGCTGGCAGCAGCTTTTTCTGGCGTTGCACATGCCGACGACGCCGCGATCAAGCAGTCGTTGACAAAACTGGGTGTCCAGAGCTCTGAGATATTGCCCGCTTCCGTCGCCGGAATGAAAGCGGTATTGACCAACAGCGGCGTGCTGTATGTGACCGAAGACGGCAAACATATTATCCAGGGGCCGATGTACGATGTCAGCGGCACGCAGCCGGTGAACGTCACCACGCAAATGTTGTTGCCGCACCTGAACGCGCTGGAAAAAGAGATGATTGTCTACAAAGCGCCGAAAGAAAAATACGTGATCACCGCGTTCACCGACATCACCTGCGGCTACTGCCAGAAATTGCACAGTGAGATGGCGGATTACAACGCGCTGGGCATCACCGTCCGCTATCTGGCGTTCCCGCGTCAGGGCGTGCCGAGTGAAGTGGAAAACCAGATGAAAGCGATCTGGTGCGCCAAAGATCGTAATAAAGCCTTTGATGACGCGATGGATGGCAAAGGTATCAAACCGGCTAACTGTGATATTGATATTGCTAACCACTACGCGCTGGGCGTGCAGTTTGGCGTCAACGGAACACCGGCTATTGTGCTGAACGATGGCTACCTTGTTCCGGGCTATCAGGCACCGGCTGAGATGAAAGCCTTCCTCGACAAACATCAGCAAGCCACCAGCGGTAAATAAGACGCGTGAAAGCTCAGATACAACTTCGCCGCCGTAAGGTGGATGATTCTGCGGAACTGGCGGAAGACTTACCGCCGTTATTGCGTCGGCTCTACGCCAGCCGTGGTGTGCGTAAGACCTGCGAACTGGAGCGCAGCGTAAAAGGCATGCTGCCCTGGCAGCAACTTACCGGTATTGATGAGGCGGTTTCACACCTTTATCACGCACTGCGTGAAGGTTTACGCATCATCGTGGTCGGTGATTTTGATGCCGATGGCGCAACCAGCACGGCGCTCAGCGTCCTGGCGCTACGTGAGCTGGGTTGTGAAAATGTGAGCTACCTGGTGCCGAACCGTTTTGATGACGGTTACGGTCTCAGCCCGGAAGTGGTCGATCAGGCGCATGCGCGCGGCGCACAGTTGATCCTGACAGTGGACAACGGTATTTCTTCGCATGCCGGGGTGGCGCGGGCGCACGAACTGAGTATCCCTGTGGTCGTGACCGATCACCACCTGCCAGGTGATACCCTGCCGGATGCGGAAGCTATTGTGAACCCCAACCTGCGTGACTGTGATTTCCCGTCGAAATCGCTGGCAGGCGTCGGTGTCGCTTTTTATCTGATGCTCGCACTACGCGCTTTTCTGCGCGACAACGACTGGTTTGAATCGCGCGGGCTGGCAATGCCGAATCTTGCGGAACTGCTCGATCTCGTCGCGCTGGGAACAGTAGCAGATGTGGTGCCGCTTGATGCCAACAACCGTATTCTCACCTGGCAAGGCCTGAGCCGGATCCGCGCCGGGCGCTGCCGTCCAGGCATTAAAGCGTTGCTTGAAATCGCCAACCGCGACGCGCAGAAACTGGCGGCGAGCGACCTGGGTTTTGCGTTGGGTCCACGCTTGAATGCGGCGGGCAGGCTGGATGATATGTCGGTGGGCGTCGCGCTGTTGTTATGCGATAACTTGGGAGAGGCGCGTCAGTTGGCCAACGATCTGGATGCGCTGAATCAGACGCGCAAAGAGATCGAACAAGGCATGCAGGTCGAAGCGCTAACCTTGTGCGAGCAGTTTGAACGAAGCCGAGATCCGTTGCCCGGCGGGCTGGCGATGTATCATCCTGAATGGCATCAGGGCGTGGTGGGGATTCTTGCCTCGCGTATCAAAGAGCGTTTTCATCGGCCTGTGATTGCTTTCGCGCCTGCTGGCGATGGCGTTCTGAAAGGTTCCGGGCGTTCGATTCAGGGGTTGCACATGCGTGATGCGCTGGAGCGGCTGGATACGCTCTACCCTGGCATGATGCTTAAGTTTGGCGGTCATGCGATGGCTGCCGGTTTGACGCTCGAAGAGCAACATTTCGAAGAGTTCCAACAGCGCTTCGGCAAGCTGGTGACGGAATGGCTGGATCCGGCGCTGTTGCAGGGCGAAATTGTTTCTGACGGTCCGCTTACGCCGCAAGAGATGACGCTGGATGTTGCTGAAATGCTGCGTGAAGCCGGGCCGTGGGGGCAAATGTTCCCGGAGCCGCTGTTCGATGGCGAGTTTCGGCTGTTGCAGCAGCGGCTGGTGGGCGAGCGTCACCTGAAGGTGATGCTCGAGCCGGTTGGCGGCGGCCCGCTGCTCGATGGCATTGCGTTTAACGTCGATACCACCTGCTGGCCGGACAACGGCGTGCGCCAGGTGAATATTGCCTATAAACTTGATGTCAACGAGTTCCGCGGGAATCGTAGCGTACAGCTTATCATCGAAAATCTCTGGCCACTTTAGCGCCAGTATTCGCTACAAAAAAGGGCGTGGATCCGGTAAACTCCCGCCCTTATCACCGCATTTTGACAAGTCCATTAAAAGAAATCAGACCATGTTTGAAATTAACCCGGTAAAAAATCGTATTCAGGACCTCACGGAGCGCTCCGACGTTCTTAGGGGGTATCTTTGACTATGACGCCAAGAAAGAGCGTCTGGAAGAAGTAAACGCCGAGCTGGAGCAGCCGGACGTCTGGAATGAGCCAGAGCGCGCACAGGCGCTGGGCAAAGAACGTTCCTCACTTGAAGCTATCGTCGATACCCTCAATCAAATGTCGCAGGGACTGGAAGATGTCTCCGGCCTGCTGGAGCTGGCGGTAGAAGCTGACGACGAAGAAACCTTTAACGAAGCGGTTGTCGAGCTGGACGGGCTGGAAGAGAAGCTGGCGCAGCTTGAGTTCCGCCGCATGTTCTCCGGCGAGTATGATAGCGCCGATTGCTACCTGGATATCCAGGCGGGCTCCGGTGGTACCGAAGCGCAGGATTGGGCGAGCATGCTGATGCGCATGTATCTGCGCTGGGCGGAAGCGCGCGGCTTCAAAACTGAAATTATCGAAGAGTCTGAAGGTGAAGTCGCCGGTATTAAATCTGTGACCATCAAGATCATCGGCGATTACGCCTACGGCTGGCTGCGTACCGAAACCGGCGTTCACCGCCTGGTGCGTAAGAGCCCATTCGACTCCGGCGGCCGTCGTCATACCTCCTTTAGCTCCGCGTTTGTCTACCCGGAAGTGGAAGATGATATTGATATCGAGATTAACCCGGCAGATCTGCGTATTGACGTCTATCGCGCATCCGGCGCGGGCGGCCAGCACGTTAACCGTACGGAATCCGCGGTGCGTATTACCCATATTCCGACCGGGCTGGTAACGCAGTGCCAGAACGACCGTTCTCAGCATAAAAACAAAGACCAGGCCATGAAGCAGATGAAAGCGAAGCTTTATGAACTGGAAATGCAAAAGAAAAATGCGGAGAAACAGGCGATGGAAGACACCAAGTCAGATATCGGCTGGGGAAGCCAGATCCGTTCTTATGTCCTGGATGATTCCCGCATCAAAGATCTGCGTACTGGGGTAGAAACCCGTAACACGCAGGCGGTGCTGGACGGCAGCCTGGATCAATTCATCGAAGCAAGTTTGAAAGCAGGGTTATGAGGAACCAACATGTCTGAACAACAAGCACAGGGCGCTGACGCGGCAGTCGATCTTAACAATGAACTGAAAACCCGCCGCGAGAAGCTGGCGCAACTGCGCGAGCAGGGTGTGCCGTTCCCGAACGATTTCCGTCGTGACCAGACCGCTGACAAGCTGCACGCTGAATTTGATGGCAAAGAGAACGAAGAACTGGAAACCCTGGGCATTGAAGTGGCTGTTGCAGGCCGCATGATGACCCGCCGCATTATGGGTAAAGCCTCATTCGTAACCTTGCAGGATATGGGGGGCCGTATTCAGCTGTATGTTGTGCGCGATGATCTTGCCGAAGGCGTGTATAACGAGCAGTTCAAGAAATGGGACCTCGGCGATATCCTCGGCGCGCGCGGCAAGCTGTTCAAAACCAAGACCGGCGAACTTTCCATTCACTGCACCGAACTGCGTCTGCTGACCAAAGCTCTGCGTCCGCTGCCGGACAAATTCCACGGCTTGCAGGATCAGGAAGCGCGCTATCGCCAGCGTTACCTGGATCTCATCTCTAACGATGAATCCCGCAATACCTTTAAAGTGCGTTCGCAGATCCTGGCCGGTATTCGCCAGTTCATGGTGGGCCGCGACTTTATGGAAGTTGAAACGCCGATGATGCAAGTGATCCCGGGCGGTGCGTCCGCGCGTCCGTTTATCACCCATCACAACGCGCTGGATCTGGACATGTATCTGCGTATCGCGCCGGAACTGTACCTTAAACGTCTGGTGGTTGGCGGCTTCGAGCGTGTGTTCGAAATCAACCGTAACTTCCGTAACGAAGGTATTTCCGTTCGCCATAACCCGGAGTTCACTATGATGGAACTCTATATGGCGTATGCAGATTATAAAGATTTGATCGAACTGACCGAATCGTTGTTCCGCACGCTGGCGCAGAACATCCTCGGCAAAACTGAAGTGCCTTACGGCGATGAAGTTTTCGACTTCGGCAAACCGTTCGAAAAACTGACCATGCGCGAAGCGATCAGGAAATACCGTCCGGAAACCAACATGGCGGATCTGGATAACTTCGACAGCGCGAAGGCGATTGCTGAAAGTATCGGTATCAAAGTTGAGAAGAGCTGGGGCCTGGGCCGTATCGTGACCGAAATCTTCGAAGAAGTGGCCGAAGCGCATCTGATTCAACCGACCTTTATTACGGAATATCCGGCGGAAGTTTCCCCGCTGGCGCGCCGTAACGACGTTAATCCGGAAATCACCGATCGCTTCGAGTTTTTCATCGGCGGTCGTGAAATTGGTAACGGTTTTAGCGAGCTGAATGACGCGGAAGATCAGGCACAGCGTTTTGCTGACCAGGTTGCAGCGAAGGATGCTGGCGACGACGAAGCGATGTTCTTCGACGAAGACTACGTGACCGCGCTGGAACACGGTCTGCCGCCGACGGCGGGTCTGGGCATTGGTATCGACCGTATGGTTATGTTGTTTACCAACAGCCACACCATTCGCGATGTGATCCTGTTCCCGGCAATGCGTCCGGTGAAGTAATCGCTCAGCGCTAAAAAAAGCCCCGGCGTGAACAACCCCGGGGCTTTTATACCTGCAATGTGGCGGCAAAATCTCTGAGCGCGGCTTGCGCAGTGGCTGCTTCTGCCACCATCCACGGGCTAAAAGCCCAGGGCGTAGCATTGAGTGCCCGCAATAACGCCTCCAGATCTACCCACTGATATTCCATTACTTCATCGTAGTTAATCGCCAACGGCGTCGTGATTTGCGCGGCGAAGACCGGGCAGATTTCGTTTTCCACGATGCCGGAAGGATCGGTTTCACGGTAACGGAACTCTGGTGTGATGGCGGTAATGCGCTTGAGCCCGGCGCCGACTTCATAACGGCAGCGGCGAATAAGGGCCTGTTCGGTGGTTTCCCCTTTTTGTGGATGCCCGCAAACAGAGTTCGTCCAGACGCCTGGCCAGGCTTTTTTGCTTAATGCACGCCGTGTCACCAGAGACTGCCCCGTGTCATTAAAAATCCAGCATGAAAAAGCCAGATGTAACGGCGTTTGTGATGTGTGTGCGGCGTACTTTTCCTGCGTACCGGTTATCACTCCCTGCTCATTCACTAAAATGACATGCTCTTGTGTACCCATAACGGCTCCCGAACGTAAAAGGCGGGTGGCGCTGGATTTAGTCAGTTTACAGGGAGCACAATCCCTACATCCCAGCCAGCCACAGCGCCACCGGGCAAACGCGATTATAATCAGCTATCAGGCGAAAAGTTTTGCCCAGAGAGCGGAAAAGGGCATTACCAGTACCAGTCCTGGCAACATATTCGCCACCGGGAACGGCGAGATATTACAAATCCGCAGCCCTGTTGCGACCATGATTAACCCCTTGGTAGTAAAAGTTCCCCATCTCTGCAGGTGATCATGCGTATCACCGAGTCTGGCGTGATTCTGCAATTGCTGGAGTCTGGCCTCGCTGCCGCCGTCATCAGAAGTGGATGTTTTTCCGTCGCCGCAGGTATTCTACCCGGCGCTGGTAAAGATGCCGGCGATGCCGTATCTGCCGGAAATGATGGAAATCATTGCTCAGGGCTACCCGGTGCCGTGCCATTCATCGTGAAAGTATTGGCATCCGGATTGTGGCTGTTATCATAGGTCGCCATTTATTTTAATCGAGGATTTGTTTTGCGCGCAGGACGCCTGATAAATAACCCGTTCCGCATTGCCTTTTGCCTGGCGATCGCTTTGCTACTGGCAGGTTGCGCCGGGAAATCCTCTTCCGGAGGCAGTTATTCCGGTTCCACCTATACGGTGAAGCGGGGCGATACGCTGTCCCGTATTTCGCGCATTACCGGAACCAGCGTGAAAGATCTCGCCAGCATGAACGGGATCTCCCCACCATATACTATTGAAGTGGGGCAGCGGCTGAAGGTTAATGGCTCTGAAGCCAGCGCATCCTCGGGTAAAACCAGCACGAAAACCGCGAAAGTCACGCCGTCCTCCGCTGTGCCGCAATCCTCATGGCCGCCGGTAGGGCAACGCTGCTGGCGATGGCCGGCCAGCGGGAAAGTGATTATGGGTTACTCCACGTCCGACGGCGGCAATAAGGGGATTGATATCGCAGGTTCGCGCGGGCAGGCCATCTATGCTGCTGGCTCAGGAAAGGTGGTATACGTTGGCAACCAGCTTCGTGGCTACGGTAATCTGATCATGATTAAGCACAGCGAAGATTACATTACGGCCTACGCGCATAACGATACAATGCTGGTGAATAACGGACAGAACGTGAAAGCGGGGCAGAAGATCGCCACCATGGGCAGCAGCGATGCGGATTCTGTTCGCTTGCACTTCCAGTTGCGCTACCGGGCAACGGCGATTGATCCGCTGCGTTATTTACCGCCCCAAGGTAGCGCACCCAAATGTTAAAAAAGCGCCGAACAGACGATAAATTAACCGGTTAGCGTGGGTGTATCTTGCCAGACGGTGCGTAAAGACTATAATGCGTTACGCACTTCGACGCGGGCGTAGTTCAATGGTAGAACGAGAGCTTCCCAAGCTCTATACGAGGGTTCGATTCCCTTCGCCCGCTCCAAACAAACCTTTCTCAAGTTCTCCCATCCTCTACAAAGCCCAGCAATCACAGGCATCTTAGGCTGATTTGGTATTTTCAAGCTCTACATGGTTCTAGTGAAATCTACACATACAGTTGTATAGTAATACGTATAGGCGGTTTGCCATTCTTTGGAACTATACACAATGCCACTTACAGACCTCGAAATCAGGCGTTCTAAGCCGCGTGAGAAACCCTATAAAAAGTGTAAAGTTGCCGGATCCGCAAACTTCCTCATTTAGCATGATTTCCTTTCGCATTAAAAAGCATTAATTCCGCTACAGGCCACGCTATTACTGGCTCAGGAATGATTCCACCCTGCTTAATGTTGTCAGAAAACCCCAGGTTGCCATGCTGAGAAATTGCAGGGTTTCTCACTGTACGGCTGAAAGCTGAACCTTTACCCGCCGTCTCTTTAAAACTGGTGCGTATTCCGACCAAAACGTCCGACCAAATTCGCGAATTACCCAACCATTTTACGCAGGATATGGCTTTAGTCCGCGCCATTTCTGGCGTTACGGGAAAAGTGTCAAGTGAGGGATGTTTAGATTTGTTAAGGTTAATTAGCAAAAAAAAGTGTCAACCTGCCTCCTAAGATTTCCTAAGTTTTTTTGCTGAGGATCGGTAAATCTCGCAGAACTCTTTTACCATCCAGAAATCCGAATTCTCACGGTATAAAACAGGAAATATTTACACCATGGCAAGGCTCTGACTATGATTAGCGGCGCTAAGGCAGCATGGACTATCACTACGAGAAATGTAGTTTATGCCAGCGCTCCGGTTTCCCTGCACGATATTTAAAACTCGAAAATGGATGGACGACTACCACGCCAGCGATATGCGGTGCGGCGACTTGTCCGAAAGCCAGCTCAAAGAACATTTTCATTTGGTGGATGTTTCCACCAGGGCGAACCCATACACGCTGACGAAAATCACCCCGTTCAGCCAGCCACAATCAATGTTTCATGGCTCACGCGGTGAAGGGGAGAAAATTACCCGGCAGCAATGCGCCGCTATACTCTTTGAAGAATTCCGGGACTTATCCCGCACGTTTGCGATTTACAGTCCTTACCAGCCGCTAATAAAGCAGATGATTACCCATATGCAGAAAGCCAGCGGCACATCGTTCAGGCATATGTTGCTGGACAGGGCATTGAAGGACCATATTCTGATGGATAGTACTAAAAACAGTACTCGCTCACGGTTAGAGGAAGTTATAGGGAAAAATATTGACTGGGATAGGAAGTGTTTTCCAGCGAAAGATAAAGAGAAGTTGAAAGAAATTATTCCTGGAGGGAAACTCCCTAAATTTGACCGTGTTCAGGATAATTTCAACGGTATGGGGATAACTGTCCACGATACCTGGGCGACGCATATCACCATAAAATCACTACAGATTGATAATGATCGTTTCCGGGCTGTGGTTCATTACAAAGTTCAGGATCACTTTGGGCTGGACAGCGACGATATATCAAAATTTAAATTTAACCAGTTCCGATTTTTCCGTATCTGGTTTGTGCTCCAGCGATACAGTCAGTTTGGTTTTAAGCCATTTATGACCAATATGGAAACCACCATTGAAATCACAGGAACCCGCAAATGAGAGTGAAAAATAAGAAGACCATTATGCTGTTCTTCCTGACTGGGTGTATGCTGCTGGGATACTGGCTGTGGTTGTCTCTGCGTCCAGTTGAGATAGTCGCAATTCATCACAGGAGTAGTGGTTTTAGTGATGTTCTGGTTACTAATTTCCCACCGACTGATAAAGGCAAAATTAAATGGTGGTTAAAAAATAAAGATATGTTAAAAAATAAATATTCCATTCCTTCCCCTGATTCGGATGGTTATTTTTATGTTACTTTTTGGTCGTTTGGCGATAGCTATAAAGAAGAAGGGAAATATGACAGGTTATGCTTTGATGATATGAAAACAAAGGTAAACTGTATCGAAAAGGATGCCATATTCTCTGTAGATAAAAGTAGGAACATGGGCGTAATGTTCACTGTGTATGATGGTGATAATTACCGCTTAGGTCAGAACGACGGTATTATAAAAATTGGTCACGAATAAGCGTTTTCTCCAGTACAGGTCACCGATTTATGCTGGTGGCCTGTACTTCCTCAGAATAGCCCAATATCAGCAACAACACCTGACCAAACTGCGCAAAATCATGAATTGTACTATGCAAAGCTCACAATCGTATCGCTACAACTCGCGCCATTACTGAATTTGACGGATATGCAGTGCGCAAAAAAGTGCGCAAATTCTTAGTGTTGCCCTATATGATTTCGTAAATTGTTTGCTGTATTTTGTGGCTGAAATGCCTTGTGGTCGGATTGGAGTGCACCACGGTAGTAGACATTTCCTGTCCTCGCGACGAGGCCTGTTCAAAGGCCTCCGGACTGACGCCGCCAAGATGACTGTGGCTCCAGCTGTAGAACACTTCAATGATCCGTGCAGTCCTTTAACGCGTTATCGAAACAAGGGGCGGCTGAGAATATCTGGCGTACACTTGTAAAAAAGTTGTATTAGATTAAAGCGTATACATAATCACCAGACAATGCCGGTTTTATACCCTAAATAATTCGAGTTGCAGGAAGGCGGCGATGCAGTGAATCTCCAGGAGCTTACTTCAGTAAGTGACTGGGGTGAGCGAGGAAAGCCAACGCACATGCAACTTGAAGTATGACGAGTATAGCGTGATAAGCAGAGCGTCTGTCCCGCTGTTGATTGCCGGTGGTATTGTTTTTCATCCTTTTATACAGACGCAAGGGCAGTGAAAGATCACCTGGAGGAAGTTCATGATTTCTGAAAATCCTAAAGTGGCCCTCATTGGGCCGGGGGCCATCGGAACGACTGTGGTTGCGGCCTTGCACGAAGTAGGTCGAACTCCTGTAATTTGTGGGCGTACAGCGCATCCACAGCTCGAATTACGTTTTGACGAAGGGCGCATTATTGTGCCGGGCCCGGTGTTGACCGAGCCTACCGAAATCAAACAGCCGTTTGATTTGGTGTTCGTAGCAGTGAAGACAACACAACTGGACGCCACTGCGGCCTGGCTGGACGTTTTGTGCGACGAGAATACAGTGGTTTGCGTGTTACAAAATGGCGTTGAGCAGAAAATACAATTTGCCGATTATGTTGCAGGTGCGACGGTTCTACCATCCGTGGTGTGGTTTCCTGCACAGCGTGAACCCGATGCCTCTGTCTGGCTGCGTGCTAAGCCGCGCCTGACATTACCTGATACGCTGGCAGCCCAACGCGTCGTCGAGATGTTGCAGGGAACTCGCTGTGAAGTCGATCTCGCTGCTGATTTTATCTCTATTGCATGGCGCAAATTGTTGCAGAATGCAGTCGCAGGCTTAATGGTGCTTTCAGGACGTCGCGCCGGAATGTTTTCACGCCCCGATATCACAGACGTGGCATTAGCTTATTTGCGCGAATGCCTTGCAGTGGCGCGTGCGGAAGGTGCGGTATTAAGTGATGACGTGCCGCAGGAGATCGTTGATGTTTTTCATCGTGCACCGGCGGATCTGGGTACCTCTATTCTCGCTGACCGCCAGGCCGGACGAGTGCTTGAGTGGGATATCCGTAACGGCGTTATACAGCGGTACGGGCGGAAGCATGGTATTCCAACGCCGCTAAGCGATCTGATTGTGCCGCTGCTTGCTGCGGCCAGCGACGGGCCCGGCTGATAAAAGTCGCATATAGCGCGTATATAAAGGACAAACCATGGCACATTCTGTTCCGACCCTGCATATCCTGTGCGGCAAAATTGCGTCCGGTAAATCGACACTTGCCGCTGAGCTGGCAAAATCACCGGGCACAGTGCTTTTAAGTGAAGATCGCTGGTTGACGTTGCTGTTTAAGAATGTGATGAGCAGCGTGGCGGACTATGTGCACTACTCAGAAAAACTCAGGAGCGCTATCGGTCCGCATACCGTTGCGTTACTTAAAGCGGGTGTCAGCGTTGTGCTGGATTTTCCCGCTAATACGCTTGCCAGCCGCCAGTGGATGATGTCTTTGATTCACGCTTCGGGCGCGGAGCATTGCCTGCACTATTTGCCGGTGGCTGACGAGGAGTGCAAAGCGCGATTGCGGCGGCGGAATGCGGCGGGTAGCCATGATTTTGCTGCTTCTGATGCACAATTTGATGCGATCACCCGCTATTTTGTTGAGCCAGGCTCTGAAGAAGGATTTCATATTTTGCATCATGATATTCACAATCATGTAACAAGGTTGTAGTGTCTTCAATACTCAATAAAAACAGCGGAGGCAATGCCATGGATAAAGATCTACTGGATGCGGGTTATCGCGTCTATGCCGGTGAAAAAATTGATGTTTACTTCAATACGGCTATTTGCAAGCACTCAGGCAACTGTGTACGCGGTAATGCGAAGCTTTTTAACCTGAAACGTAAACCGTGGATCATTCCGGACGAAGTCGATGTTGAGACGGTGGTCAACGTGATTGATACTTGCCCAAGTGGTGCGCTCAAATACCGCCATAACTGAGTGAGAAAAAATGGAAATACTGGAAGGTCACAACAAATTTTACCTCAACGACGCCGAGGGTGTTCAGGTTGCCGAGATTGTATTTGTGCCGACGGGCGAACATCTCAGTATTATCGAGCACACTGATGTTGATCCCAGCCTGAAAGGGCAAGGCGTGGGTAAACAGCTTGTAGCGTGCGTGGTGGAAAAAATGCGGGCCGAGAACCGTAAAATTATTCCGCTGTGCCCGTTTGCCAAACACGAATTTGATAAAACCCGTGAATATGACGATATACGCGCATAAAAATATGCACCGGAGTTTGCCAGTGCACACCCTTCATCGTTACTATCGGTAGCAAATCAGCCCGGCCATCACCAGTGCCATAAACGATACACTGTATAACGCTTGCGCTGCTCCCCATTTTTCGGATAAAAACGCCGCTGTCAGCGTTGCCAGAGCCGCACTCATCGCCTGCCAGCGCCACGCTTTTGCGCTGGCGGCAGAGACTGACCGACTCTTCGGGGAAGGCATGCAACAGGCTGAAGGTTCCAAGAGCGAATACGACATTTGACGCCAGATGCGCCAGAAAGATCATCACCAGCGCTGCCGTCGTCCATATCGATAACCCGGGTAACAGGCAATAGGCGGCAAGAAAAGCTAGCAGGCAATAGAGCAGATAACGATTACTCGCGGCATACTGTTCCAGCCGGTTGACCTTCAACAGTCGCGGGCCACACAGTTGCCCGAGGCCGCGGGCAAAAATCAGCGGCAGCGCCAGCCCGGTGGCGGTATTTGGCTGAATTTGCTGTATCAGTGCGGGCAAGAGAGCCATCGCAGGCGCGCAGACGGATCTGGCATCGTTGCTGCAAGGTGGATAACCTGCTCCAGCGCACTTTGCGACGCATCTCTTCTGCATCACCCGGGGGCAACCGTAAATAGCGAGAAGTTATGCCTAACAAGGGGGCTAAAAATGGCAATCTGCGATGTAAATTGGCAGGTTAATTTTTGACTATTTAACATGACTGTTTAACGGTGTTTACTGTTCCGTTGCTCCCCAATCTCCAATATACATGCCGCAGAGTATCAAATGGGACAAAACTATCGGAACCCGTTGGCATCCGTCATCAGGCTGCGCTTTACGCCTTGTTTTCCCCTGTCGGTGGGATTACGGCATGTTTTTTTGTTCCTGACAGCGGTGATTTGGTCATACAGCCGTCCATCGACAACCATGACCAGTCAATGCCGCCCAGAGTTCGCTGGCAAGCAAGCCGTTCTGCAAGAAGCGCCCGAAGAGGCCCGCATCGCTCTATTCCTGGATGCGTCGGAGTGCAGAACTAGATGAACATATCCCGATGAATATATCCCGGTAACGTTCAGGGCATTCCACTGGCATCCGGTCCTGAGGACGAAGAATATGGCATCCATAGCAGCACGGTTATCAACGCGTTTACGATGAGTACCGAGCGGATGATGGGTCTTGTGCTCAGGGATAAGCGGTGCCATTTTCTCCCAGAGCTCATCGCTTATCCGTCATTTGCTGCCTGTCATATTTTCACCTTCAGAGATTATCAGTTACGACATTCTGACAATCCCTTCTGGGATGGGTTCTAATACTCCTCGGTTCAACCTCAGTTATCTTTCTCCGTCTGCTTTTGTCAGTCTTTGCCTAATTAGCACAGATTGTATCTTTGTAAGCGGTAATTTTATTTTGTATTAACGTATATGTACGCCTCTTATTTTCATGTGTGTTTATTTTTATGATAATAGTAACGATAGTGATATTTTTCATTGTATTGATTTTATGATGTTGTATTTTTAGGCGTTTTATATATTTTTATTTATTAATATTATATTTATAACAAATAAATGATCATTTCATTATCATTATTACAGACATAATCTTAATTTATTTTTAAAATAAATTCAGTTTGTTTATCTGTTTTATTTTCATAATTAAGTTTTTTATATCGTTTTTTGTTATTTTTTTTGATTTTATATATTTTTATATATGTTTTTTGCAGCTTTTTGTGTTTTTTTATGATTTGTTGTTTACGGTATTTGGTTATTTTTTAGCTTAAAAATAAGTTATTATTTTCACCACGGAAAGAACTATGGGGTAATATTTATTGTAGTAGTGTCTGTTATGAATACAGATAAATTCAGGGGATTTATATGGAGATAAGTCCAGGAGGTTTATATGGATAAGTTTACTTACTTATATGATAGGAAACCCGGACACCTCAGACCCGGCGCAGTGAATCCTGAGCATTTTCGAATGCTGATAGAGTCATCCCGTATTCATAGTCCGAAAGTCATTCAGGCGATGGAAGACTTCCTGGTTCATGGCTCACCCGCAAGGTGGCATGTGAGAATTACGGTGTTTCAGTTGGTTACATTTCCATTGCTCTCAAGCGACTTCAGGTGCTGAGTTACAATGTAGTGATGATGTATCCCTATTATGCTTGTAGCGTTCTAAAAAACTAAAAACCTGTTTATTGTTCACGAAGATGAGAGGCGGCCATACATCTTTATTTATTTTCCACAAATGGGAACGGAACGGGGCGTTTATGCCTAAATTTCTCTGGTTAATTATTTGTCTATCATTTTTCGCGCAGGCTGAAATTAAAAAAAATCGGTACGCAGCGGGTATTTTTAGTGCCACTGTGATGGTGTCTGCGTGACATGTGCGGGTGAATGCTGATGGGGGCGGTAATAATTACCTGACATTCGGTATCTGCCGAAAATTTACGGGGACTGGCGTTCCACCGCGTTAGTGAAAGGAGTCGGGATGATGAACAATGTAGTACTGGGTTAGCACGGGCTGCCCTTCCGGTTGAGTTTGTTTGCACTGATGGTGGTTTTATCCTCCGGCAGCATCATGGCCGGAGAAAAACTCGGCATGCCTTTTATTCAGGGGGGAGGGGCCGCACTCAACAGTGCTTATGCTCCGGGACGCTATCTGGTTGACCTGCCACAGTAGTGGCCGGAATGCTGATGACGGTACTGGCGGTAGTGTATCCGGCCAGCGCGGTAGTCAGGTTTGCCGGTTATGTGGTTGATGAGGCTCCGCAGTGGGCTTGGGATCAGCTTGGGTGGACAACATGGCGGAGGGCTACAGCTGAGCGGTGTGTCCTTGGTGGGCTGATTGGCGGCTGGAGGGCGATTTGATAAAGGCCGGTGCTGAGGTTAGTCAGGATACATGTGAGTAAGCCTGACTGGCGTGAGAAGCCTTTTGGGGGGTATAGCACGGCTGATAGTAGCGTATTATTTACGGTGAAGGTCTGGGGGGCCCTGAGATGAAGTGATAACGCAGCTAGATAAAGGGATGCAACCGGATACTGCAAAAACGGGAAAGCGAAGATGGTGGTTAGGATAAAGTATCTCTGAGGCAGAATAAGCTAAGTACTGTATTAATTTGAATGCAAAGCAGAGTGTTAGCTGCTCTTTTAAATGATATGCCCTTTGTTTATATAAGATAGTTAATGGTAATGAATATTTGCATTTTTTCTTGAATGCAATAGATGGCATTTTTGTTTATGAGAGTGATTCATATTCTAAATTATCAAAATATAAACATATTTTCCGGAGGAAGTGTGAGAGTAGTTCATTTCAGTTATTTGATGTTGTTTTTTTCATTTTCGTCTTTAGCTCATACGTTTCAGCACAATGGGATGGTTATGGATGTCTTGTGGGGAGATATACGAAAAGGTTCAGATATTGGTTTATATCCTCCACATGGGGGTAATAATCAAAATTTTATATTCGAGAATGGAAGTATAAAGCTGGCTTCCGATAGAAATTACTGTGTTGATATTTATAATGACAGAGATAGCCGTTACAGAAGTGTAGTTCTGTGGACCTGTCATGGCGGAAATAACCAGAAATTCACCATTGTCAATGGTTTTATTCATCCAGTGGATAAGCCGGATGAGTGTATAACTGTCAAATCAGGAAATGACCTGAAGTCTGAAAAGTGTACTTTTTCCGCACAACAGAAATTTTATATACCAAAGGTCTGTACTTATAAACATACCAATTACAGGAGTATGACTGAATGTACTAGTGGTAATGTATCTTTTGTTAAAGATAATGACACGATGTCCTCTGTCAGCGTTGTCAATGCTGTTGTTGAATTATATGAACATGCTAATTATGGTGGTGAGAAAATAGTAACAAATAGGAATATCCCTTCTATATTGGATGTATCCAGTAGGCTGAATGATAAAATATCCAGCCTAAGAACATCTTCAGTAAAAACTTTTCTGATAACATCGGATCCGCAGCTAACTTGTACCCAAAACTGTGAGGGGATTAGTGGTGAACAATCAAAGTCCAATATTTATGCGCAATATAAGCTTTTCAACGATTACTTCAGTGGCGCTGATGCTGTCTTCATTAATGGTGATTTGACAGAGTTTGGGCATAAGAACGAGTGGAAAGAGTTTAAAAAATTGGCTGGGTCACTTAAAATCCCTTATTATTATGGTCTTGGTAATCATGATATGTATAATAATTTAGGGGATTGTTATGAAAATAATTGCGCAATCAGGAGCGTGACTAATCTTTATCACCATGTCAATGGGAAATATAATATAGCAAGTTTTGACGCTCATCGTGCTCATGGATATATCTTTCCATCCATACGGGAAACAATTACAGGCTCGTTGTCTTACTCTATGGATTTTGGGAGTGTATTAGTTATTCAATTGAATGATTATAAAAGCGAACATAATCCCCTTAAGATTGATCAGTATTCGTCAGGTGCATGGGGTAATGGTGCTATGCACTATGTTATCGACAGGTTTCAGGATGCTGATTATACATGGCTTGAACGACAGTTGTATTCCGCTTATCTGAAGAGACAAACGGTGATTGTTAATCAGCATAATTATCGGGCTAATGCTGGAAAATTATTTGAACTCCTCGATAGATATAATGTACAACTACGCTTTGCTGGACATTATCATGACTTCACGGGGGGCGGACGGGAGGATCTAAATGGTTTTTATATGTCCGGAAGTAGTGCGCTTAAAACGTATCTGAAGACAGAAGTTGATGCAGATAATAATGAGGCGAGAATTTATCTTGGGGAAAATAATACATCAACACCAAAATTGATAAAGAAAATTACGCTGGAACAACCTGACGGAATTCCGACGCCCCCACTATCCCCCCCTGTATACCTGCGGGTGAAAAATAATGGTGGCTATGAAGCTTTTGCTACTATCGTATATAGAAATAAAGATGGCAAACGAATTGAAAAATATTCTGGGAAGCTGTTGTTGGGTAATTACTGGGGGGTTAGTGTTCCTGCTGGTTCGACGGTCGAATATTTCGAAGCAAAGAATAACACTGGCCTGGTCTGGGAGCCACAACGCAGAATTTTCAAATACAGCAACCTTAAAAGTGATACCTGCATAGAAGTGAAGGGGACAACCTTGAACGCCTGGACGAGACCAGAGTCATGCAGATAATTGTCTTTTGATTGAGTAAGTGAGATCGGTTTTCTCCAGATTCCCTGTTTTAAACCGATCTCACTTGGTATTCCATATTTTCATGAAAGACGTGGGGCTGGTTCTAACCACAGAAGCTGTTATCAACAATGTGACATGTAAGTTGTGATCGTGAAAAGGACGCTTTGCCTTCCGGCCTTTTTTAATCTATTCGTTGTGGCGCATTGCCGTCGTATCCGGAAACGCTTTTCGCGACGAAAAAGGCTGCCTTTACGGATCAGCAGACACCCTCCGGCAGAAAAAATACTCTCTACAGGGTTATATTTCCTGCTGGCAATGCTGCTACTCCGGCTTCTTTTTGCTGTCTGGTAGTATATCAACCTGATACCGGATGAAGGATATCCTCCGCTTGGAGATCAAGAAAAGCCGGTGGAACCACCGGCCCGAATAAAATTAGTTTTGTTTTTCGAGAGCTTCCCAGAGTCCGTGTAAATAGGTTACGCCGAGCGCCCGATCATAGAGACCGTAGCCTGGACGACCAGTTTCTCCCCAGATGAAACGTCCATGATCCGGGCGGATGTAACCGTCGAACCCGTTGTCATGCAAGGCTTTCATGACTTCGTACATATCCAGCGAACCGTAGCGGGATAAGTGCGCGGATTCATAGAAATCTTTATCTTTAATCAGTTTGATATTGCGCACATGCGCAAAGTGAATACGTTTTCGGCGCGTAAATTCGGCAAGGATTTGGTATACGTTATTATCGGGATCCTCGGCGATCGAGCCGGTACATAAGGTAATACCGTTGGCTTCAGAATCGACCGCATTACAAATCCAGTCGAGATCGTCACGATTTTTAACGATGCGCGGCAGACCAAAAATAGAATACGGTGGATCGTCCGGGTGAATTGCCATTTTAATACCGACTTCTTCACAGACAGGAATAACGCGCTCCAGGAAATAAAGCAGATTTTCGCGCAATTTCTTATCGTCGACATCTTTATATTTGGCAAACAGCTCCTGCACCTTTGCCAGTCGTTCGGGTTCCCAGCCAGGAAGCGCAAAACCGTTGGCATTCTCCAGCACTTCTTTCACCACTTCATCCAACGTTTTATCGATGCCTTTCTTTTCGAACGCCATCGTCAGCGAGCCGTCCGGTAGCAGGTAATTCATCTCAGTCTTCATCCAGTCAAAAACCGGCATAAAGTTGTAGCAGATGACTTTTACCCCCACCTCTGCAAGGTTGCGGATGGTTTGCTGGTAATTGGTAATCAGAAGATCGCGGCTGGGGAGACCGATCTTAATATCGTCATGAATATTAACGCTTTCAATGACTTCCATTTTAAGCCCGACATCACGGACTTGCCTGGTAAGCGCGTTGATTTTCTCTTTTGACCATACTTCACCTACCGGCACATCGTACAACGCTCCTACCACCCCTTCGACGCCCGGTACCTGGCGGATGTATTCCAGTGGGATTTTGTCTTCAACTGGTCCAAACCAGCGCATTGTCATTTGCATGCTCATTGCCACCTCTAAAAGAAAATATTACAGTACCATACTAGTATTTACATTAGCGCTTGCCTGTACCTGGTTTTGCGACCAGCTTCACACATAAGCCGTTTGGTTTGCGGTTGTTGGCAGGCGTGTGCCCGATGTGTTTAGTTATGCTGGTGAAAAAGAACGCTGGCAAATTTTTTAAAATTAACGCTTGCGAAAAAGTGGCAACCATGAGTTAATGCTTCGTCGGTTTGATAAATCATTATCTCCAGTAGTTCACTAAAGTCTTTCTCATCTCTAAGTACCTGCTTGCTACTTCTTTTTGGGTCTTCGCTTTACACTCTGATAAAAAATAATGTCTCAGACCATTACTGCCGTATTCGGCGAACAAAATAAAAGGTAACAAGCATGTCTACTAAAATGAACGGTATCGTTAAATGGTTCAACGCTGAGAAAGGCTTCGGTTTCATTACTCCGAAAGATGGCAGCAAAGATGTATTCGTACATTTCTCTGCTATCCAGAGCAATGAGTACCGTACTCTTGAAGAAAATCAAGAGGTTGAATTTACTATCGAGAACGGCCCGAAAGGCCCTGCTGCGGCTAACGTGATTCCGCGCTAAGGATTTACCATTACGAATCGTATCCATTTTCGCTGCCCGTGCTGCCACGGGTCGCAATACCGAATTTCCAGTTTTGATATCACTGAGAAAAACCCGGTCGGTGCTAAATGTATTTTTTGCAAATCTGCAATGAACACATTTGATAATATCGCTGTGTTTAGCCAGTCCGCTTCGAATTCTGTCGAATTCCGTAAATAAAAAAAAGCAGGTCAGATTTCTGATCTGCTTTTTTTATTCTGTATTATTCAGCCATTAACATAATCATTTTGAGCGCGCGATTACTGGTTAATTGCCAGGTCATCTGCCGGAAGTGCAACTCTCCCTGCTGTGGATGATGAAAAACGCGTTCGCCGCCTTCGCGCATCACCACCTGCTGGCGCGACCAGAAGAGGCGAAACAGTTCGCTGTCATTACTCAGACTCTGCACAAAATGATTCAATTCCTGATCGTGCGGATAGTGCATCGCATCGGCACGCAATTCCGCGACAATCCGGCTGGCGCGCCTCTCCCAATCAACTACTAGCGTTTGCGCAAGGGGATGACGAAACATAAAACTCATCATATTCGGCTGGGCATCCTTATCCAGCCAGCCGCTAAATAGCGCTTCAGCGGGCGAATTCCACGCCACCATATTCCAGGTTACATCCAGCAAATAACAGGGGCATTGCACCTGATTCACCGTTGCCAGCACCGATTCTTCCACGGTAATGACATGCTCTTCCTGTGGATCGTTTTGCAGTGCCAGGTGGAACAGATACTTCCGCTCCGCCTGCGTCATTTTTAATACACCCGCAATATTCGACAAGGTTTGCGGCGACACGACGATGTCGCGCCCCTGTTCAATCCACGTATACCAGGTGGTGCTGATACCGCTGAGCTGCGCCACTTCTTCCCGGCGTAATCCGCAGGTGCGCCGTCGACCTTGCGCAGGCAGGCCAATATCGGCTGGAGCGGTTTTTTCCCGCTGTGCACGTAAAAAAGCGCCGAGGGTTTTTGGCCCGGCAAAGAGCGTATTTTCCATGAGTAGTACTCATTAATACCAGTATAAGTAGCCATATTGTACCCCTATAAAGAGGGTCGTATAGTCGGCAAAGAGTAGATTTTTGTCGTGCTAAAAAAGGAAAAGAGAATGGCGGTCAATCATCATGAATTAACGAAGCAACAGTTTGGCGATCAGGCGCAGGCCTACCTCACAAGCCAGGTTCACGCGCAAGGCGCAGATTTGGTGCGGCTTGCGGAGTGGCTCAGTGAAAATCCTGCTGCCACGGTGCTGGATCTGGGCTGCGGTGCCGGGCACGCCAGTTTTGTCGCGGCTGGCATCGCCCGTGAAGTGACAGCTTACGATCTGTCGGAAAAAATGCTCGACGTGGTGTGTCAGTCGGCCCGCGATCGTCAACTGAGCAATATTAGCACGGTGCATGGCGCGGCCGAAAAATTGCCCTTTGCCGATGGCGCGTTTGATACGGTGATCAGCCGTTACTCTGCCCATCACTGGCATGATGTTGCGCTGGCGCTGCGTGAGGTGAAGCGTGTGCTGAAGCCTGGCGGTAAATTTATCTTAATGGATATCGCCTCGCCGGGCCGTCCGGTGCTGGATATCTGGCTGCAAACCATCGAAGTGCTGCGGGATCCCTCTCACGTGCGTAACTACTCGGCTGCGGAGTGGCTGCAAATGACGCAGCAGAGCGGGATGACGGTCGATAAGCTGTTAACCGATCGCCTGGCGCTGGAATACAGCTCGTGGGTTGAACGCATGAAAACGCCGGAAGTATTGCGTGCGGCAATCCGCTTTCTGCAACAGCAAACGTCGGAAGAGGTGACGCAGCACTTCCTGATTGGCGAAGATGGTTCGTTTACTTCGGACACCATCATGTTCCAGACTCAGTCCTGACAATCTGCGCTCACGATAAGTGGGCGCACACTTTCTTTCGCCCAGCGCCTCGCCGATAACTTCGCGAATACGTTGCGCGATGTAACCGTCATAAGTTCTGCATGCGCTTGACCAATGACAAGGCGGGTAAGCCGTCGCGCTCTTTATAATCTGCCGGTGTCCATTCTTACTGGTGTGAATCCATGGCTTACCAACTCAACCTGAACTGGCCGGAATTTCTTGAAAAATACTGGCAAAAGAAACCTGTCGTTCTGAAGCACGCTTTCCCGGACTTCGTTGACCCGATCACGCCTGATGAGCTGGCTGGTCTGACGATGGAACCGGAAATCGACAGCCGCATCGTCAGCCACAAAAATGGGCAATGGCAAGCGTGGCATGGCCCCTTCGAGGCGTTTGATCATCTGGGCGAGACCGACTGGTCGCTGCTGGCGCAGGCGGTAAACCACTGGCACGCGCCTTCCGCTGAACTGGTAAAGCCGTTTCGCGTATTGCCGGAGTGGCGCTTTGACGATCTGATGATCTCTTATTCTGTACCTGGCGGCGGTGTTGGGCCGCATATTGACCAGTACGATGTATTTATTATTCAGGGGATGGGCAGCCGCCGTTGGCGCGTGGGCGATAAGTTGCCGATGCGTCAGTTCTGCCCGCATCCGGCGTTGCTGCACGTCGATCCTTTCGAACCGATCATTGATGAAGATCTGGAACCGGGTGATATCCTCTATATTCCGCCTGGATTCCCGCACGATGGTTTCACTCACGAAACGGCGTTCAACTACTCGATCGGTTTTCGTGGGCCTAACGGTCGCGATCTGATCAGCAGCTTTGCCGACTACGCGCTGGAAAACGATCTGGGTAACGAGCACTACAGCGATCCGGATTTAACCTGCCGCGAAAATCCGGGTCGGGTGGAAGAGTATGAACTCGATCGTCTACGCGGCATGATGATCGACATGATCAACGATCCGGTACACTTCAAACAGTGGTTTGGCAGCTTTATCACCACCCCGCGCCACGAACTGGATGTGTCGCCGGAGCCGGACGACTACAGCGCCGAAGAGATTGTTGCGGCGTTGCAGGAAGGGCAGGTGCTGACTCGCCTGAGCGGGCTGCGCGTACTGTACATCGGCGACAGCGTCTTTGTGAACAGCGAATGCCTGGAAACAACCGAGCCGCAGGCCGCCGACGCGCTGTGTCGTTATACAGTGATCGGGCAGAAAGAGCTGGGTAACGCGCTGGACAACCCGGACTTTGCCGAAGAGTTGACCTGGCTGGTAAATCAGGGCTACTGGTTCTTTGACGAATAAGCTCCGCCCTCCGCCCTCCGCGCCGCGTAATGTGCGCGGAGGGTTTTCTGTCAGGCGCTTTCGCCGGAGCAGACCAGATGATCACTCTTGATGTGGTACATCTCCAGATCTTCACGCAGGAAAAAGGCCATCTCCCACGGGTTTTTCTCGATAAAGGCTTCGCGAACTTGCAGAAATAACGGGCTGCCGTTGGGAATTTACTGAATATTTACCCTAAAAACAAAATAGCTGCCCGCAGACAGCTATTTACAGTGAATTATCTGGCGACGATAAAACGTCTCTGGTCATCAATCCAGGTCTTCTCATCGGCAGGTGCAATAATGCTGCCGAAGTTCATCTCCGCGCGCAGTTTCCAGCTCGGCGGAATATTCCATGTCTCGCGTACATCCTGATCGATCAGCGGATTGTAGTGTTGCAGGTTTGCGCCAATGCTTTTCTCTGCCAGCGCCAGCCAGACGGCATACTGGGCAATACCGCTGCTCTGTTCTGACCAGACAGGGAAGTTATCCGCATAGGCGATGTAATGGCGTTGCAGTGCGGTCACCACTTCCTGATCTTCAAAAAACAACACCGAACCGGCTGCGGCGGTAAAGCCGTCGAGTTTGTCGGAAGTGGCGTGAAAACTTTCTGCCGGGATCACTTTACGCAACTGCTCACGCACCAGCCCCCAGAAGCGATCGTGCTCCTTGCCCAGCAGGATCAGTGCGCGCGAACTCTGCGAGTTGAACGCCGATGGTGCCTGGCGAATCGCCTCTTTAATGGTATTGATCACGGTCTCTTCGGCGACTGGCAGATCTTTGCCCAGCGTATAAATAGTGCGCCGTGCTTTAGCAAGCACCATAAAATCTTCCGTCGTGACGGTGGCAGTCCACGGAACGCGCTCCGTTTCCGGCGGCGTCGGCGGCGTAGTGGTCTGCGGTACGCTCTCTGTACGGGTGAGCGTAGACTTCAAAATTTGCTGAAACGGATCCATGAGTCACTGTTCCTGTTATGAGCGGCAAGGGAAAAATATCAGATTATCAGAGCACAGGATCTCGCCCGTCGATGCAACAAACAGATGGAATAAAGCGCGGTATTTTTATGCGGCGAAAAAGCAGGGACACAACCAGGTCGTTTCCACGCGGGATATCTCTTCCAGCCAAAAGGGAGCAAGGGAGCGTGATAGCTCCCTTTTAACGTATCAGGCCAGCGCCTGTTTCCAGTCGGCAATCAGATCGTTTTCATCTTCAATACCCACCGACAGGCGAATCAACTGTGGGGTAATGCCGTTCGCCAGCCGCTGTTCCAGCGGGATTGAGGCGTGCGTCATGCTGAATGGCTGGCTGACCAGGCTTTCGACGCCGCCCAGGCTCTCGGCCAGAGTAAACAGTGTTAATTTATTGATGATCTCTGTTGCCCGCGCATCGTTGCCTTTCACCACCACGGAAATCATGCCGCCCGGCAGCGCCATCTGCGTGCGGGCCAGTTGATACTGTGGGTGGGATTCCAGCCACGGAAACCACACTTTTTCCACCTGTGGTTGCTGCTCCAGCCAGCGGGCAAGGGCCAGCGCGTTGCTGCTATGGCGTTCCATGCGCAAGGAAAGGGTGCGGATACCGCGTAGCGTCAGGAAACTGCTGAAGGGATCGAGCACGCCGCCGACGGCGTTTTGCAGATAACCGAGTTTTTCCGCCAGTTGTGTGTTATCTCCGACCACCGCCAGACCGGCAACCACATCCGAATGGCCGTTCAGGTATTTGGTGGCGGAGTGCACCACAATATCGAAACCCAGTTCCAGCGGGCGATGGATCACCGGCGATGCGAAGGTGTTATCCGCCACGCTCAGCACGTTATGACGTTTGGCGATGGCGGCGATAGCGGCCAGATCCGCCAGCTTCAACAACGGGTTGGTGGGCGTTTCCACCCAGATCATTATCGATGTAAAACGCCCCCGGCGTTTCCTCCGCCAGACGGCGGGCGTAATCCTGGTAATAGGCCGGATGGCCTTTGTTGACGTCGGAACGCGTTAGTACCACTTTTGCACCCAACGCGCGCAGGTGGAAAATCTTCTCGCGGCTCATTTTGTCCGGCACCACCAGGATCAGTGAATAGCCTTTTTGCGCGGCGATCAGCGCCAACCCCAGCCCGGTATTTCCGGCTGTAGCTTCAATAATCGTACCACCAGGCGCGAGCAGACCCAGCCGTTCGGCTTCATTGATCATCGACAGCGCCACGCGGTCTTTAATTGAACCGCCGGGGTTCTGGTTTTCCAGTTTGAGAAATAACTCGCAGGGGGCGCTTGCCAGTTTATGCAACTGCAACAGCGGCGTTTGGCCTATCAATTCGGTTACTGAATGGAAGACTGGCATTGTGTATTCACCCGTGGAAAAAAACTGATGCACGGATGATAGGTCTGTCATTTTTCGCTTTTAAAGAATCTTTATTCGGCTTTTAGAACAAACGGAAATATAAAGCTCTGTTTAGCCATCGGGAAGGGGAGCCGTATAGTCGTCTGGACGTGTTAATAGCTAAAAAACGCCTTTTTGCGCTGATTTCATGCACTTTTTGCCGCTTCTTTACCGGAGTTATGCGTTTTTCGGCAATAGATAGCGAAAAAAATCCTTATGGCCAAATTCCGCATTCCGCCGCTTTTAGCGCTATTGGTTATAAGTGAGCGATATTTAGTTATTTGAAATATAACTACAGCTGATTATCATCACCTGGACATCTATACTGCTAAACCGCCAAACGGAAACACCAACGAATGATCGTGCTAAGGAATATTTTCAAAATTTTCGACCAGGGAAAAGCATCGATTACCGCCGTCGACAGCGTCAATCTGATGGTTGAGCAGGGGCAAATCTACGGAATTATCGGCTACAGCGGCGCCGGGAAAAGTACGCTGATCCGTTTGCTGAATGGCCTGGAAAAGCCGACCAGCGGCAGCGTGGTAATTAATGGTCAGGACATAGCGCAGGCGAAGGGCGAAGCCCTGCGCCAGGCGCGTCTGAAGATCAGCATGGTCTTTCAGCACTTCAACTTATTGTGGTCGCGCACGGTCAGTGAAAACATTGCCTTTTCCATGCAGATTGCTGGTGCGCCAAAAGCGAAAATTCAGGCCCGTGTGGCGGAGCTGATCGAGCTGGTGGGGCTGAAAGGCCGGGAGAATGCGTATCCGTCGCAGCTTAGTGGCGGGCAGAAACAGCGCGTCGGCATTGCGCGCGCGCTGGCGAATAACCCGGACGTGCTGCTGTGCGATGAAGCGACCTCGGCGCTGGATCCGCAGACCACCGATCAGATCCTCGATCTGCTGCTTGATGTTAATCGTCGTTTCAAACTGACCATCGTGCTGATCACCCATGAAATGCACGTAGTGCGCAAGATCTGCGATCGGGTCGCGGTAATGGAGAATGGCAAAGTGGTGGAAGAGGGCGACGTGCTGAACGTCTTTACCCATCCGCAGCAGCCGATTACCCGCCAGTTTGTGCGCCAGGTTAGCCAGTATAAAGAAGAAGAGACGTTCAATCCGGAGCTGAACAGCGATCTCGACGGTACGGTCATTAAGCTGACGTTTACCGGCCACAGTACGCACCAGCCGATCGTCGGTGAACTGACGATGCGTTATGGTGTGCCGTTCAATATTCTGCACGGCAAGATGTCGCAGACGGCGCACGGTGTTTTTGGACAATTATGGGTGCATGTGAAGGCGACCCCGGAACAACTGGACAATATCCTTGCGGATTTGCGCAACACCGATATTGCAAGCGAGGTCGTAACACATGGCTGACTCTTTCTTCCCGCATCTGAAATGGGAGCAACTCTGGGCGGCGACGCAAGAGACGTTATATATGACGACGCTCTCCGGCGCGGCAACGTTCGTATTAGGTATTTTGCTGGGGCTGGCGCTGTTTCTGACGGCGCGCGGCGGACTGTTCCAGAATCGCACGCTGTATAGCATGATTTCGATTCTGGTGAACGTCTTCCGCTCCATCCCGTTCATCATTTTGATTGTGCTGTTGATTCCTTTTACCAAAACCATCGTCGGTACCATTCTCGGCGCGAATGCCGCGCTGCCCGCGCTGATTGTCGGTGCGGCGCCCTTTTACGCTCGCTTAGTCGAGATTGCGCTGCGCGAGGTGGATAAAGGGGTGATCGAGGCGACGCGTTCAATGGGCGCGCGGCTGAGTACACTGGTATTTCGGGTATTACTGCCTGAATCATCGCCTGCGCTGGTATCGGGTATTACCGTGACGCTGATTGCGCTGGTGAGCTACAGCGCTATGGCCGGGGTTATTGGCGCGGGCGGGTTGGGCAATCTTGCTTATCTGGAAGGATTCCAGCGCAACCACAACGACGTCACGCTGGTGGCGACGGTGACTATTCTTATCATCGTCTTCATTATTCAGTTCTGCGGCGACGTGATCACTTCTCTGTTAGATAAACGATAATTATTGGAAACCACCATCATGAAAAAAACACTGACACTGGTTGCTGCAGCAACCCTTAGCGTTCTGAGCTTCTCCTCCTGGGCGGATACATTGACCGTTGGCGCATCCAATGTGCCACACGCGGAAATTCTTGAGCAGGCGAAACCGATTCTGGCGAAGCAGGGCATCGATCTCGAGATCAAACCGTTCCAGGATTACATTCTGCCGAACACCGCGCTGGCCAGCCGCGAACTGGATGCGAACTATTTCCAGCATATTCCGTACCTGAACAGCGTTCTCAAAGATCATGCGGGCGACAAATCCTATGATTTCGTCAGCGCTGGTGCGATCCATATTGAGCCGATTGGTATCTACTCGAAAAAATACAAATCGCTGAAAGACCTGCCGGAAGGCGGCAAAGTGATCATGCGTGATGCCGTTTCTGAAGAGGGACGTATTCTCTCTATCTTCGAAAAAGCGGGGGTGATCAAGTTGAAACCGGGTGTGGATAAAGTGACCGCGCGTATCGACGATATCGTTGAGAACCCGAAAAAACTGAAGTTCCTGCCGAACGTGGAAGCGGCGCTGTTGCCGCAGATGTATAACAACAACGAAGGCGATGCGGTGGTGATCAACGCCAACTATGCTATCGATGCGGGCCTGGATCCGGTACACGATCCGATCGCCGTTGAGAGCGGTGAAAACAACCCGTATGCAAACATCATTACCGTACACCGCGGCGACGAGAAGAAAAAAGATATCGTAGCGCTGGTCAACGTGCTGCACTCCAAAGAGATTCAGGACTGGATCCGCACCAAATATAAAGGTGCGGTGATCCCGGTTAACAACTGATCCCCTTCGCGCGGTCTCGCCTGGCCGCGCACTATTTCCCTCTACCTCTTTTCTTTATTCCTTGTGATTAATATCACCAATTTTAAACATCTGCGTTAACACTTATTAACAATGCACTACTATTGCCGGGTTCAGTCACTGCGGGAGCCTGCAATGAAAGATGTCGTGATTGTGGCGGCGGTGCGTACGCCGATCGGCTGTTTTCAGGGAGCGTTATCGCGGCATTCTGCCGTGGAACTGGGTAGCCTGGTGGTACAGGCGCTGGTGGAACGCAGCGGCGTACAGCCACAGGATATTGATGAAGTGATTTTAGGCCAGGTGCTGACTGCCGGAGCCGGGCAAAACCCTGCCCGCCAGTCGGCCATCAAAGGTGGCCTGCCGAACAGCGTTTCCGCTATTACCATTAACGACGTGTGCGGCTCCGGGCTGAAGGCGCTGCATCTCGCATCACAAGCGATTCAGTGTGGCGAGGCGGATGTGGTAATCGCAGGTGGTCAGGAAAATATGAGCCGCGCGCCGCATGTTCTGACCGACAGCCGCACTGGGGCGCGGCTGGGTAACAGCCAGTTGATTGACAGCCTGGTGCATGACGGCTTGTGGGATGCGTTCAATGATTATCATATGGGTGTTACCGCCGAGAACCTGGCGCGTGAGTATGGCATCAGCCGCGAGCGGCAGGATGAGTGGGCTTTAAGCTCGCAGCATAAAGCGCGTGTGGCGATTGATGCCGGCCGTTTTCGTGACGAAATTGTTCCGGTGAAGACGCAGAGCACGGACGGTCAGCCGCTGCTGGTGGAGACCGATGAGCAGCCGCGCATCGATCCCAGTGCGGAAGCGCTGGCGAAACTGACGCCCGCCTTTGAACAGACAGGTTCGGTCACCGCCGGAAATGCGTCGCCGCTGAACGATGGCGCAGCTGCTGTGCTGATGATGAGCGAAGGCAAAGCGGCCGAGTTGAATTTACCAGTGCTGGCGCATATTCGCGCCTTTGCCAGCGTTGGCGTCGATCCGGCGCTGATGGGGATCGCGCCGGTTTATGCCATGCGTCGTTGTCTGGAGCGCGCAGGCTGGCAGCTTGATGATGTCGATCTGATCGAAGCCAATGAAGCTTATGCCGCACAGGCGCTGTCGGTGGGGAAAATTCTCGAATGGGATGAGAAGCGAGTCAACGTCAATGGCGGCGCTATTGCGCTGGGCCATCCGATTGGCGCTTCCGGTTGCCGAATCCTGGTTTCGTTGGTGCATGAGATGCAAAAGCGCAATGTCCGTAAAGGGCTGGCGACACTATGTGTTGGCGGCGGCCAGGGCGTGGCGTTAGCCGTTGAACGCGATTAATCTCTTCCTTATTGTTAATAAAGATTGCTAATAAAGCCTTCCTCCCGGATGGCTTTATTATTTGTGACACCCGGCGCAGGTGTTGTTTCAATTAAAATAAAACTTCTCTTTCTCATGCTAATAACACTCTCGATTTAATTAAACCCATTTACTTAAATATCCTCATCCATATCGTTACCCACATTACAATTTAAATGATCAAAATAAGCATGCTTATTATTAGCTTATTTTTGTCGTAGCTCTATGTTTTGCATTGTGTTTTAAGTTTGTATCGAACAGTGTGTGATAACCGTTAATAGAATAATGGTGTGATCTTGACCCTGTTTATTGCTGTTTTTAAGGTAAATTTATTGATATTCATCACGCCGTTATACATAGGTCCATTGCAGTGAAATATTTACGATCGCGATCACTAAAATAAAGTTCCCATAAAAATAAAATGCAATTCCATAAAAATGGAACATAATTTTACTTTCCTGGGGTAACTCATGTTTAAAAAATCTCTGGCTCTTGCTTCACTCCTTAGCGCATCCTTCGCTTCACAAGCAGTCACTGTAGACTTACGTCATGAATACATCGATAGCGGCTACAACGCCGATCGCGTTGCTGTTTCCCACCGCTTTGCAAATGGTGTAGGTTTTGGTGTTGAAGCAAAATGGAAATCGGGCGGCGACGATGCGGATAAACCGTTAACGGAAATCGTCGGTAACGGTCACGAAGAATCCATTAACTGGCGCTGGGCAGCGACCAAGAATATTGCGTTAACACCAGGTTTTAATATCGAAAGTAAAGATACCAACTCTATCTATAAACCCTATATTCACGCGCAGTACAGCTTCGATAATGGCGTTTATATTGCTGGCCGTTACCGCTATGAATACACACGCAACCCGGATTCCAGTACCGTTGATAACAAGGTTAACAAATTTGATGCATGGATCGGTTGGGCGATGGGCGATTATCGCGTTGAGCTGAACTATGTTTACGCCAAGAGCACCGAAGATGTTATTCGCGAGAACAACAAAACCTATTCCAACGAATATAACGCCAAAGTGGCCTATAAACTGGATAAAAACTGGTCTCCGTATGTGGAAGTTGGCAACGTCGGCGTGAAAACCACTGACGAACGCCAGACCCGTTTCCGTGTCGGTGTTGCGTACTCTTTCTGATTGTCTGCATTACCCTCAATAATTTTCCCCGGAGCGGTTGGCCGGGGATTTTTATGCCCGTCATATGCCCGTCATACTTCACGCTGCAGGTGCGTTGGCTTTCCTCGCGAACCCCAGTCACTTACTTCAGTAAGCTCCTGGGGATTCGCTGCGTCGCCGCCTTCCTGCAACGCGAATTATTTATGGCAAAAGCATAAAAATACCGTCTCGTTGTAGACCGGATAAGCGTTAGCAGCCTCCGGCTGCAACGAGAAGTAGGACGGGCATACATTCACAAGAGCATAAAAATACCATCTCGTTGTAGACCGGATAAGCGTTAGCGCCTCCGGCTGCAGCGCGAAGTATGACGGGCATTGGGAGGCATAAAAAAAAGCCCTCCAGGGAGGGCAAGGCCAGTTACAGAAACACCTACTCAAAATTTATGCTTGCAACAAGGTGCGTTGTTCGGGAAGTTTCGCGATATAGAGCGCAGGTTTGCCGTCTTTATCTGAACTAAACAGAATCGCACCGTCATCCGGTGTGAACGACGGATGTGGATGGGTCACCTGGCGGCTGTTGGCAAAAGTCGCCCATGAGGTGTCGTGGCGCGCCACGCGGAAATAGCTTTTTTGCGCCACGTCGAAAACATACAAATAAGGATCATTATCGATGGTGTAACCGCCGGTATCTTTCACATCTACCGGAGTACCGGAACCATCGCCAACCAGTAGCGTGCCGTCGAAATTACTCATCAGATGCGAGCAGGCAGGCATGGGCATTACAGGTTCATTCACGCCGGTATCCGGGTTGAAACGGTAAATCATGCGGCCCTGTTTTCCCTTCAGATACGAAACATATACCAGCGCGGAACCGTTCGGCACCCAGAATTCGTGCGTGCAGCTTTCACCTTCAGCATGATCTTTCACTTTGCGCACGTTGCTGCCGTCTTCGTTCACCAGCCACATCCGCGCGTCCACCAGATCGTGCGGGCCTTCATGGCAGAATGCGATGGTATTGTCGTCGAATGGACGGTAAATGGGATGACCGAGCCAGATTTTCTCTTCATGGATCACGCTGCTTGCGCCGCTTTCCAGATCGACACGCAGCAGGCGGCAGTGTGGCCCTTTGTGGAAGAAATCATGGAACAGTTTCCAGTCATTCAGCGGCGTCCAGTCGCTGGCGGCAATCTCGATCCCCACCAGTTTGCTGCAATCGCTATTGGCAACCCAGGTGCCGTAACCGACCCACTCATCTGGCACGCGATAAACTTCACGCTCTGCCAGCGTCTGCAAATTCACTTCGCGCAGGGTACGATCGTTTTTCACATAGTAGAGCGTGCTGTCATCCGGAGAGAGAAAGCCACCGAAGGTGTTGTCGCCCGCGCCTTCCGTTAACTGAATGGCTTCGGCTTTGGCGATATCCAACAGGTAGTAGTTCCAGTGCCCGTCAAATTCACCAGCGAATAACAGATGGCTGCCATCATTAAAGAAACACTTTTGATAAAAGTAATTCCGGTGACAGGTCACTTCCGGTGGGGTTAAGCGGGTGACTTCCGCGCCGGTATCCGGATCGCGGCTTACTGCATAATTGAGTTTTACCCGCATGCCTTTCGCCATTATTTCGCTCCTTTTTCGGGTCTTCTGGGAAAGCGTGCGTCCCAATGATGACCTCTGATTCTCATAAGTTTAAAAATAGAGTGTTAAATTATCAAAACATCATTTCATTATGTGTGATTGCTGACGCACTTTATAAGAAAATTGCAGATCTTGCGCAGAACACGGAGAGAAGAAAACGCCGGTAGAAGGCGAACTTTGATTTTAAACAGGAAAAGTGCCGATCGGCTGCCGGAATTCAAAGGTCATCTTAACTTATTGTTTGATATTATTAATTTCCAGATAAAGTCATAAAGAAAGCCATCTATTGGCGCTGTCAACTCCAAACAATCGTGATCGCACTTACAGATTTCATAATAACTTGCAGAAAAATTGAAACGTTGTTTTATTCGTAATTGAAAACGTGTTTTAGCCGGGATAAGATGCATCTAAAGAAGAAACGGAACGACGTTCCTGGTTCCGTTTGGTGCCGTTTCGGTCAAAATTTACGTCGGAGGTAATTGTGGAAGTCAGACAAAGCATCCACAGTGCGCACGCCAAAACGCTGGACACCCAGGGCCTGCGCGATGAATTTTTAGTTGAAAAAGTGTTCGTTGATGACGAATACACCATGGTCTATAGCCATATCGACCGCATCATTGTTGGCGGCATTAAGCCGGTACAGAAAAGCGTCTCTGTCGGCGGCGAAGTGGGCAAGCAACTCGGCGTGGCCTATTTCCTCGAGCGCCGCGAGCTGGGCGTCATCAACATTGGCGGCCCCGGTACCATTACCGTTGACGGCCAGTGCTATGAAATTGGTCACCGCGATGCACTATACGTTGGCAAAGGCGCGAAAGAAGTGGTTTTCACCAGCGTCGATCGCGCAAAACCGGCAAAGTTTTATTACAACTGCGCGCCGGCACATATGACCTTACCAACGAAAAAAGTGACCCCCCAGGATGTCGCGCCAGTCACTCTTGGCGATCCGCTCACCAGTAACCGTCGCACCATCAATAAATATTTCGTGCCGGATGTGCTGGAAACCTGCCAGTTAAGCATGGGGTTGACCGAGCTTGCGCCGGGCAACCTGTGGAATACCATGCCGTGCCATACCCATGAACGCCGCATGGAAGTCTATTTCTACTTCAACATGGAAGAAGATGCCTGCGTCTTCCATATGATGGGGCAGCCGCAGGAAACGCGTCACATTGTGATGCATAACGAGCAGGCGGTCATTTCTCCAAGCTGGTCCATTCACTCGGGTGTCGGTACGCGTGCGTATACCTTCATCTGGGGAATGGTGGGTGAGAACCAGGTCTTTGATGACATGGATCACGTCGCTGTAAAAGATCTGCGCTAATTGCGGGCAGCATAAAACCATGCCTGTCCGGTACAGGCGCTGATAGATTAAGGAACTAACATGATTCTGGATGCATTTTCTCTTCAAGGTAAGGTTGCGGTGGTGAGCGGTTGTGATACCGGTCTGGGTCAGGGGATGGCGCTGGGCCTGGCGGAAGCGGGTTGCGACATTGTCGGTATCAACATTGTTGAACCAACAGAAACCATCGAGCGCGTGACCGCCCTGGGCCGTCGTTTTCTCAGCCTGACCGCCGATCTGCGTCAGATCGACGGCATTCCGGCTCTGCTGGAGCGTGCGGTTGCCGAGTTTGGCAAAATCGACATTCTGGTTAATAACGCCGGTTTGATTCGCCGTGAAGACGCGATCAACTTCAGCGAGAAAGACTGGGACGACGTCATGAACCTGAACATCAAGAGCGTATTCTTTATGTCCCAGGCTGCGGCAAAACACTTCATCGCACAAGGAAACGGTGGCAAGATCATCAACATTGCTTCCATGCTCTCCTTCCAGGGTGGCATCCGCGTTCCGTCTTACACCGCCTCAAAAAGCGGCGTGATGGGCGTAACCCGTCTGCTGGCAAACGAATGGGCGAAGCACAATATCAACGTCAACGCGATTGCGCCGGGCTACATGGCGACCAATAACACCCAGCAACTGCGCGCCGACGAGCAGCGCAGCGCCGAGATCCTCGATCGTATCCCTGCAGCGCGTTGGGGTTTGCCGAGCGATCTGAAAGGGCCTGTGGTGTTCCTCGCGTCGAAAGCAGCTGACTACATCAACGGTTACACCGTGGCTGTTGATGGCGGCTGGCTGGCACGTTAATTTGCCTGCCGGAGCCTGATAAAACCTGCCTGCGGGCAGGTTTTTTTATACCTGCATAATATTTGTCCATATGTATTTAATTGAAAAATCCATATCTATTTCTACTGAAATCACACTCTTATTTATAAATTATAAATAAATTAGATAGTTAAAATTAGTTTAGTGCTTAAACTATATTTTCAAAATTGTAAACTCCATCACAAAACACAATGCCATAGCGAGTTTATCCATATCTTCGCGAATTCCTCACTGACGCTTCCTGCAATTACAGGCTTACTTTCATAGAACATCTTACTTTGTGCAGGCAGGGAAAAAATGGCTTCTATCAGTAATGACTCTGTAATACTTCCGCGTACGTTGCGTGATACCCGGCGGATGAACCTGTTTGTTTCTGTTTCGGCAGCGGTCGCCGGGCTGTTGTTTGGCCTTGATATCGGCGTGATCGCCGGTGCGCTGCCGTTTATTACCGATCATTTTGTGTTGAGCAGTCGCCTGCAAGAGTGGGTGGTGAGCAGCATGATGCTCGGCGCGGCGCTGGGCGCGTTGTTTAACGGCTGGCTCTCGTTCCGCCTGGGGCGTAAATACAGTCTGATGGCTGGTGCAGTGCTGTTTGTTGCCGGTTCACTCGGTTCAGCGTTTGCTGGTAGTGTGGAAATGCTGCTCCTTTCGCGCGTGCTGTTGGGCGTTGCGGTGGGGATTGCCTCTTACACTGCACCGCTCTATCTCTCTGAAATGGCAAGCGAAAACGTGCGTGGCAAGATGATCAGTATGTACCAGTTGATGGTAACGCTAGGGATTGTGCTGGCGTTCCTCTCCGATACCGCGTTCAGCTACAGCGGCAACTGGCGGGCGATGCTCGGCGTGCTGGCGTTGCCGGCGGTGCTGTTGATTATTTTGGTGATTTTCCTCCCCAACAGCCCACGCTGGCTGGCGCAAAAAGGGCGTCATATCGAAGCGGAAGAGGTGCTGCGTATGCTGCGCGATACCTCGGAAAAAGCCCGCGAGGAGCTGAACGAGATCCGCGAAAGCCTGAAACTGAAACAGGGCGGTTTCCAGCTATTTAAAGCCAACCGCAATGTGCGACGCGCCGTTTTCCTCGGCATGTTATTGCAGGCGATGCAGCAGTTTACCGGCATGAACATCATCATGTATTACGCGCCGCGCATCTTTAAAATGGCCGGTTTTACGACCACTGAGGAGCAGATGATCGCCACGCTGGTGGTCGGGCTGACCTTTATGTTCGCCACCTTTATCGCGGTGTTTACGGTGGATAAAGCGGGGCGTAAACCGGCGCTGAAAATTGGTTTCAGCGTGATGGCAATTGGCACGCTGATCCTCGGTTACTGCCTGATGCAGTTTGATAACGGCACGGCGTCCAGCAGCTTATCCTGGCTGTCGGTCGGTATGACCATGATGTGCATTGCCGGGTATGCGATGAGCGCCGCGCCGGTCGTGTGGATCTTGTGTTCGGAGATCCAGCCGCTGAAATGCCGCGACTTTGGTATTACCTGTTCCACCACCACTAACTGGGTGTCGAACATGATTATTGGCGCGAGTTTCCTGACGTTGCTGGATGCGATTGGCGCGGCCGGGACGTTCTGGCTCTATACGGCGCTGAATCTGGCGTTTGTCGGCGTCACGTTCTGGCTGGTGCCAGAAACCAAAAACGTCACGCTGGAGCATATCGAGCGTCGTCTGATGTCCGGCGAGAAACTGCGGGATATTGGGATTTAGTGGTGTGAAATTGCCCGGTAAGCGTAGCGCCACCGGGCAATAACAATTACACCCGCGCCAGATAGAGCGCAGGCATTCCTTCGGCATCCGAGGTGTACAGCACCCACTGATTATCCGGCGTAAACGATGGATGCGGATGCGTCACCTGACGGTCGCCGTCCAGCACTTTCCAGCTACTGTTATGCTGGCAAATCGCTGTCTGCTCGCCGCTGTTGATATTGAAAACCCAGATAAACGGATCGTTAAGATGAATATCGCCGGTATGGTGCGGCGCGCCATCGCCGACTACCAGGCTGCCGTCTTCATTACTCATCAGGTGTGAGCAGGGCGGGATTGCCATTAATTGGTGGTTTTCCAGCGTGCGCGGATCGGCGCTGTAGAGATAACGGCGCGGATCGTTTTCCTGATGCGCCACGTAATAGAGCGCGGAGCCGTCCGGTACCCAGAATTCATGGGTAAAGCTTTCTCCCGGCTGATGCTGGCGTACTTTGCGCAGGTTGCTGCCATCTTCATTAATCAGCCACATGCGCGCATCAATCACATCGCGCGGCCCTTCATGACAAAATGCCACAGTTGAGTCATCAAACGGACGGTAAATCGGGTGCCCCAGCCAGCGTTTTTCCTGCAACAACGTGTCGCGTTTGCCGCTGTGTAAATCAATGCGGATCAACCTGCATTCCGGCTGCGTAAAGTAGAAGTCGCGGAATTTTTGCCAGTCGGTCAGCGGTTGCCAGTCGCTTTTCTTTATTTCGATACCAACCAGTTTTGTGCAGGCGGAATTCGCCACCCAGGTGCCGTAAGCTACCCAGTCGTCATCCACCTGATAAACGATGTGCTCTTCCAGCGTGTGCAGATCAACGCGCCGCAATTCGCGGCTGTTTTTCACATACCACAGCGAACGATCGTCTGCCGATAAAAAGCCGCCGAAAGTATTATCCCCGGAGCCTTCGGTTAACTGTGTTGCTTCGTGACGGGCGAGATCCAGCAAATAGTAATTCCAGTGCCCCTCAAACGCGCCGCCGAAGAGGAGTTTCCCGCCGTCGCGGGTAAAACATTTTTGGTAGAAGTAATTACGGTGACAAATAATATGCGGCGGCGTCAGGCGGATAACCTCGTGCCCCGTTTTTTCATCGTGTTGGCGACGGAAGGTGAGTTGAACAATTTTCCCCTTTGCCATCTGCTGCTCCTTAGATAAAAAATACCCTGCCGTGGGCGGGCAGGGTATGTCGTGATGGAAAAACGTTAGCGCATCGCGCGTTTCAGGATACGTTCAGCCTGGCGCTGGAAGTCAGCGGCCGTTTCTTCCACGGATTTCTGACCATAATCGATGTACTGAATCGCTGTGCCGAACTGGGCAACAATTTGCGGATCGTCAAAGTACGGCGAAACAGAGAGTTTGGTCGGCAGAGACTGCGCCATGCGCAGACCCGCCACCGATGGATCGCTCTCTTTGATCGCACCGTTGGCGGTCAGCGTTTGCACTGCGGCTTTGCTCAGCGGCACACCACGCTCCAGACCCAGCGCTTCCACACCCTCTTTGCTGTTGAGCAGGAAGTTGATCACCTCTGCTGCTTCTTTCGGATGTTTGGTGGATTTACCAATCGACAACATCTGCGCCGGTTTGAAGAACAGACCCGCGTCTGTTGCGCCTGGCAACATCGGGTAATCACCCAGTACCAGTTTGGCTGGTGGCTTCAGGTTGTCGGAATATTTGGTGATGGTAGAGTTCCACATATAAGTACCGGCCCATTCACCTTCGATCCACGGCTTCATCTCATACATGTTGCTCTTACCGAACGACGCGTAATATTTGGTGTCCGGCATGACGTGGCTATCGACCAGTTTTTTATACATCTGGAAGAATTCCACCCACTGCTCGCGGCTGTAGCTGAATTTCTTCGCTTTTTCGTCAACGGCCGGAATGTTGTACTTCTGCACCATGTAAGAGTTCAGCAGCGCCAGCGTATCCTGGTGCTCCAGCACCACCGGGTAATACTGTTTGCCGAGCTTGCTTTCGAAGGTTTTGCCTGCGGCTAACAGTTCATCCCAGGTTTTCGGGAAGGCGACGCCCGCTTTTTTCCACTGCTCATCGTTAAAGTAGAAGACGCGCGCGGTAACAGAGATCGGAATGCCGTTCAGCTTGCCGTCAATGGTGGTGGATTGCAGCTCTTTGGCGTCGAACTGGCTCAAATCGATAATGTCTTTTACCTTATTCAGGTCGTAGAAGCCTTCGCCGTTTTTCGAGAAAATCGGCAACCAGTTCCAGTTGGTTTGCATCACATCCGGTTCGGTGCCGCCAGCGATTTGCGTGGTCAGACGGGAGAGGTGGCCGTCCCAGCCGGTATATTCGGATTTAACGTTGATGTTCGGATGCTGTTTGTGAAACTCTTCCAGCGCTTTTAATGTGACCTGATGACGGCCATTGCCCCCCCACCAGGACATACGCAAGTCAACATTATCAGCAGCAGTTGCGGGTACAGCGCACATGCCCAAAGTTGCGGAGATAACGGCGCCTATAAGCACTTTTTTCATTTTTATACTCCAGAGTTTGTTTAAACTTTATTCTTCAGGCTGCCGCTTTGTTGACTGCGCCTGCGCACCCCGGTCACTTACTGATATAAGTTCGCGGGGATGCACCGACTTGCCGCCTCGGCACATCCCGAAGGATTTCGTTTTTTATAGGGAAATGTTCTGTTCTGTTTTTGCGTCAAAAATATGACACTTATTCATATCAAACTTAAAATACACCTTCCGATGAAGTCCCTTTGCAATCATTGGCTTAGCTTCATCGGAAGGAATTCGTGCCGTTAATTCGTAGCCAGCAACTTTCAGGTAAATAAAGAACTCGTGCCCCATGTTTTCGACACGCACCAGATCGCCGCTGCCGCAGTCTTCATCAAACGGCTCATCGGCAACGGAGACAAATTCCGGACGCACACCGAAGAACACCTCTTTGTCAACATAGCCCGCGACTTTCTCCTGCTGACGGGCATTCAGCGCCAGCGTTTCGTGGCCAAGGGTGATATGCAGTTGCTCGCCCTTTTTCACAATTTTTGCCGGTTTGATGTTCATTTCTGGCGCGCCGATAAAGCCCGCCACGAACATGTTTTTCGGGTAGTGATAGAGGTTGTCCGGGGTATCGACCTGCATGATATGGCCGAGCTTCATCACGCAGATGCGATCGCCCATGGTCATCGCTTCGGTCTGATCGTGGGTGACATACACGGTAGTTGCCGGTTTACCGGATTTCTTCAGTTGCTTGTGCAGGTCGGAAATACGGATGCGCATGGAGGCGCGCAGTTTGGCGTCGAGGTTCGACAGCGGTTCGTCGAACAGGAATACATCCGGTTTTTTCACTATCGCGCGGCCGACCGCCACACGCTGCGCCTGGCCGCCGGAAAGTTGACGTGGCAGTCGGTCCATCAGCTCTTCCAGTTCGAGGATTTTCGCCGCTTCATCCACCTGTTTGGTGATCTCATCTTTCGGCAACTTGCTCAGCTTCAGGCCGAAGGCGAGGTTTTCCCGCACGGTCATATGCGGGTAGAGCGCGTAGTTCTGGAACACCATGGCAATACCGCGTGCCTTCGGTGCGAGGTTATTGACGATCTTCTCGCCGATGCGCACTTCGCCACCGCTGATGGTTTCAAGGCCTGCCAGCATGCGTAGGGTGGTGGATTTGGCGCAGCCGCTTGGTCCGACAATCACCATAAATTCACCGTCGGCAATTTTCAGGTCGATACCATGTACCGCTTTGAAACCGTTGGAGTAGACTTTTTCCAGTTTGTTGAAAATCACTTCAGCCATGATACTTCCCTCTTAACCTTTAATTCCGCTGCTGGTTACGCCCTGTACGAAGTAGCGTTGTGCCAGGAAGAAGACAATGATGGACGGCAGAATGGAGATACTCGCCATTGCCAGAATTTCGTTCCATGGAGCACCTTCGGTCACGTCGATGGACATTTTCAGCGCCAGTGCAATCGGGTATTTATCCACGCTGTAGACGTAAATCAGCGGCCCAATAAAGTCGTTCATTGACCACATGAACTGGAACAGTGCGACGGAGATAATGGCCGGTTTCAGGATCGGCACCACCACATACCACAGCACCTGCCAGGAGTTACACCCGTCGATCTGCGCCGCTTCTTCCATGTCGCGCGGCACGCCGCGTAAGAACTGAATCAACATAAAGACGAAGAAACCTTGCGTGGCGAAAGCCAGCGGCAGATAGAGCGGCATATAGCTGTTAAGCATGCCCATTTCACGGAACATCAGGTACTGCGGGATCAGCAACACGGTGCTCGGCAGCAGCATGGTGGCGATCAGCGTACCGAACCAGAAGTTCTTCCACGGGATCTCAAAGCGGGCGAAACCGTAAGCCACCACTGTTGAGGAGATGATCGTCAGGATCACTTTCGGGATCACATACTTAAAGGTGTTCAGCATGTAATGCCCGAAGGTGTACTCCGTTCCGGTTTTCCAGCCGTTGATAAAACCGTCCCACGTTGCGTGCGTAGGCCACAGCCCCAGCGTGGTGAAGATTTCGTGGTTCGGTTTGAACGACGCAGAGAACATCCACGCCAGCGGATAAAGCATTAACAGGCCGACAAAGAGCAGGATCGTATAGCGTATCCAGGCGCTGATTTTCTCGCGGCGCAGGGTGCGCGCTACTTCACGTTCGGCTTCCTTCATGCCCGGCGTGAGATGTTGTATATCAGCCATTTTTGCCTCCCTTATCGGCAGAGTAGAACACCCAATATTTCGAGGATTTAAAGGCGATGGAGGCAAAGACCGCCACGACCAGGAACAGAACCCAGGCCAGCGCCGCACCGTAGCCCATATCGAAATATTTGAAGGCGGTATCGTAGATGTAGAGTGAGAACAGATAGGTGTAATAGGTCGGGCCGCCGCCGGTGATGACATACGGGCCGGTAAACTCCTGGAACGCCTGCGTGGTCTGCATAATAAAGTTGAAGAAAATCACCGGCGTAATCAATGGTACGGTCACTTTCATGAACATCTGCCACTTGCTGGCGCCATCGATCATTGCCGCTTCGTACTGGGATTGCGGGACGTTTTGCAGAGCAGCAAGGAAGATCACCATTGCAGAGCCAAACTGCCACACACGCAGCAGTGTTACCGACATCAGCGCCAGCGACGGTTCACCCAGCCAGTTGATCGGATCCAGGCCGAACACGGCGATAAAGCTGTTCAACAGGCCATCAATGGCGAACAGTGCGCGCCACAGCACGGCAATGGCGACAGAGCTGCCGAGAATGGACGGAATGTAGTAAGCCGTACGGAAAAAGCCGATGCCGCGAAGTTTAAAATTCAGCACAAAGGCAATACCCAGCGCAAAGGCAAGCTTCAGCGGGATGGTCAAAAAGACATAAGCAAAAGTCACGCCCATTGATTTCCAGAAGAGGGTATCTTCAGTAAACATGTAGCGATAGTTTTCGATGCCGTTAAATACCGGCGGGCTCATCAAATCATACTCAGTAAAACTGAGAAAGAATGATGAAATGAATGGGAAAGCTGTAAAGACTATCAACCCAATAATGTAGGGCGATATCCAGGCCAATCCCAGTAGTCTGTTTTCATTCATACATACCTACCTGGCGAACAATGTGTAATACGGATTCTGAACGTTACTTTCTCCCGCCGCCGTAGCCGCGGGGATAAAAACAGTGTTTGTATGTGCGCTTGCTCACAATATTTGCTTTGACTAACGCTGTGTAAATGTAACCACCAGAAATCATTAACAAAATACTTATTTTAATAACATCTGAACATGCATTCTTGATTTGTAAAACATCGTTTTAAAATATTTTATTGGGTTTTAAATTTGCGTCATTCGATTAATTCGCGAAATGTGATCAAAGTCGAAACGATGTTTCAATAAAGTGATGTGGCAGCGTTTTCCGCCTGAAAAACACGGGATTTATAGAATCATCCAGGGGAAATAAACGCGTAATGTTGTCGCGGATTAAGTATCACAGAATGAAACCATTCAAAATGAAAACTATTATCTGGCGAATTATTTTACTGTCTGTGGAAAATAAAAAACGCCCCTAATAATGGGGGCGTTAATTAGGGTGCTTACTATAATGATTTTAAGAAATCTTCGCGCACCGGGGTGAAGGTATCAAGCAGGGTTCCCGCCTTCAGGCAGACGCAACCGTGCATAATGTGCGGTTGCTTATAAAGAGTATCGCCTGTGGTGACGATATGTTTCTTATCACCGATGGTAAATTCGAACTCACCGGATAAGACATAGGTGAGTTGTTCGTGAGGATGGTTGTGCATTGGGCCGATGGCACCTTGTTCGAACATGACTTCTACCGCCATCATTTTGCCGCCATGGGCGAGTATACGACGCGTTACGCCGTTGCCCAGATCGTCAAGCTGAGTGTCTTTATGGAAGATAAACATCGGGCTGTCCTGTAGTGAAGAAAACAGTTAGTGAAACATTGTTTCAAAATAATTTATCTCAGCGTTCCTCAAAAATAAACGCGAGACCAGAGAAGTTGAAAGTCGATCACAACTTTGATTGACTGATTGCAAAACCTGACGGAGAAACGCTATGAAAACGATAGGGCTGCTGGGTGGGATGAGCTGGGAATCGACCATCCCTTACTATCGCCTGATTAATGAGGGTGTGAAGGCCCGGATGGGAGGTTTGCACTCCGCCAGTTTGTTGCTGCACAGCCTGGATTTTCACGAAATCGAAGCCTGCCAGGCAACGGCGCAGTGGCACAAAGCGGGCGAGATCCTCGCACAGGCTGCAGCGGGTCTGGAGCAGGCTGGCGCGCAGGCCATTGTGCTTTGTACCAACACCATGCACAAAGTGGCCGGGCAAATTGAAGAGCGTTGCCATATTCCGTTCCTGCATATTGCCGACGCCACCGGGCGAGCCATTGAAAGCGCGGGCATGCGCAATGTCGCGCTGCTGGGCACGCGTTACACCATGGAGCAGGATTTTTACCGTGGCCGCCTGGAAAAACAGTTTGGCATCGAAACCTCCGTGCCGGGCCCGGAAGATCGCGAGCGCATTAACGACATCATCTTTAGTGAGCTCTGTCTGGGGACGTTTACCGATGAATCTCGTTACTATTTTGTTAATTTAATCAAAAAATTAGCAGGCGAAGGCGCGGAAGGGGTTATTTTCGGTTGCACCGAGATTGGCCTGCTGCTGCCAGAAACACATTGTCCAATTAAGGTGTTTGACACCGCCGCGCTGCATGCGGCCGATGCGGTGAATTTTATGCTCTCTTAAGACTCGCCCAGCATGGCGGCCAGTGGCTGGGCGATCAGCGGCATGGCTGCCTGTAAATGGTGAGCGAAAGCATCCACCAGCGCCGATGCCGGGCGATGCAGTGGGCGGATCAGGCTGACAGTAAAGGGCACGTCGATACTGAAACGGCGCACGGCGATACCGCTGGCGGCGTAGTCCAGTGCCGTCAGCGGGTTAACCACCGAAAGCCCAACGCCCGCGCGTACCATTGCACAAACCGAGGCGGCGCTGTGGGTTTCCAGCACCATTCGCCGCTTCACCTGATGTTCCGTAAACAGCGCATCCAGCAGTTGCCGATAGCTGTCGGTACGCGACAGGCTGATGTAATTCACCCCCTGAAAATCGGCTGGAGTCAGCACCGTTTTGTTGGCCAGCGGGTGATCCTGCGGCATCACGCACACTTCATTACAGGTCAGCAGCGGCGTGCGTTCAGTGCCCGCCGGGGTGCTAAGTGTTTCGGTCAGGCCTAAATCATGGCGCTGTGCCGACAGCCACTCCTCCAGCAGCGGCGACTCCTGCGGCACAATGTTCAGGCTGACATCCGGATAGCGGGCGAGAAAAGGTTGTAACAGTAGCGGTAAAAAAGACTGCGAGAAGACGGGCAGGCAAGCGACGGAGAGCTCCCCCTGACGAAACTCGCGCAGGCTTTCGGCGACGCTGACAATTCGGTCCAGCCCGTACCACGAGCGCTGTACCTCTTCAAACAGCCGCAGCCCTTGCACCGTGGGATGCAAACGCCCGCGCGAACGTTCAAACAGCTTCAGCCCCAACACCTTTTCACAGCGTGCCAACTCGCGGCTGACTGTCGGCTGAGAGGTATGCAGCAATGCTGCGGCTTCAGTTAGATTGCCGGTGGTCATCACCGCGTGAAAAATTTCGATATGGCGCAAGTTAACGGCTGGCATCGCGGAATCCTGTTGCTGTGGATTATCCATATCATTTTTGCATAGAGTAGCGATAAAACGATATTTTTTATTCGCTTCGCGCTGTGGCGTAATCAGTAAAAATTACCAACGGAGTTCACCATGCCACGCTCACTACACCAGACCGATACCGACCTGAATGCCGAAAACCTGCTGCGGCTGCCTGCTGAATTTGGCTGCCCGGTATGGGTTTATGATGCGCAAATTATTCGCGCGCAAATCGCCAAACTCAGCGCGTTTGATGTGGTGCGTTTCGCGCAAAAGGCGTGCTCAAACATTCATATTCTGCGCCTGATGCGCGAGCAGGGCGTGAAAGTCGATTCAGTGTCGCTGGGCGAGATCGAGCGTGCATTAGCGGCGGGTTACGATCCGCAAACGCATCCGGACGATATTGTGTTCACTGCCGATGTGATTGATGATGCCACATTGGCGCGGGTTAGCGAGCTGGGCATTGCGGTGAATGCCGGTTCCGTCGATATGCTGGAACAGCTCGGCGCCGTGTCACCGGGCCATCGCGTCTGGCTGCGCGTCAACCCGGGCTTTGGCCACGGCCACAGCCAGAAAACCAATACCGGCGGTGAAAACAGCAAACACGGTATCTGGTACAGCGATCTCAATGCGGCGCTGGCGGTGATGCAGCGCTATCAGCTAAAACTGGCGGGTATTCACATGCACATCGGTTCCGGCGTTGATTACGGACATCTTGAGCAGGTGTGCGGCGCGATGGTGCGGCAGGTGGTAGATTTCGGCCAGGATCTGCCGGCGATCTCTGCCGGTGGCGGGCTTTCTATTCCCTATCATGAAGGGGAAGACCAGGTTGATACGTCTCACTATTTTGGTTTGTGGAATACCGCGCGCGAGCAAATTGCGAAACATCTCGGCCATGCGGTGAAACTGGAGATCGAGCCTGGCCGTTTCCTGGTGGCGGAATCCGGCGTGCTGGTATCGCAGGTGCGCAGTGTGAAGAATATGGGCAGCCGCCACTTTGTGCTGATCGACGCGGGTTTTAACGATCTGATGCGCCCGGCGATGTATGGTAGCTATCACCACATTACTGCACTGGCTGGCGATGGCCGCGATCTGCGTCAGGCTGAACTTATCGACACCGTGGTTGCGGGGCCGCTGTGTGAATCCGGCGATGTCTTTACCCAACAAGAGGGCGGCAAAGTGGAAACCCGCGCGCTGCCTGCGGTAAAAGCGGGGGATTATCTGGTACTGCACGATACCGGTGCGTACGGCGCATCGATGTCGTCAAACTACAACAGCCGCCCGCTGCTGCCGGAAGTGCTGTTTGATCATGGTGTTGCGCGTCTGATCCGCCGTCGTCAGACTATCGACGAACTGCTGGCGCTGGAGCAGTTCTAATCCTGATACGGTCCTGCCGCCACCGAGTCGCACCGATCGGCTCGGTGATGCAAGCGATCTCTCCCCCAGCTCTTCCATCGCCTTAAAAACCTGAGCGCGGGTCCTCTCTTTGACGTGACCCGCACCCGGGAAAACCGTCGCTTTCGACATGCCTGCGCGCAGTGAAATGTCCAGCATTGTGACCATGACACACCTTCCGCATTAATGGCAGGCCGTTTAACACAGCCATTTCGCGGGTTAAGGCGCAGCGGGCGGTTTGGCTTAAGTACGGAAGTATCCCTGAAAAAGCCAATGCGGTATGCCAATGTGAGTAATCGCTTTGTTTTGGAATACCAGTGGAGGGCTTGAGAGCCGGGTCACAGAACTTTTCCAACGCTGTCGCTATTTTTGGTATGCCAAATGGAATCCGGCTGTATACCTGTACCGATAAAAAAGCCCCCCTTAACTGAGGTGTGACCCTATGGCCCTACAAGAAAAGCTCATCGATTCTCTGGGTAGTTTTGCCACCAGGTTCAACAGCTATCGCTATATCATGGCGATCAAATCTTCGTTTATCACGCTGATGCCGGTCATTATTGTCGGCGCGTTCTCGGTGTTGATTTCCAACATGGTGCTGGATCCAAAAAATGGTCTCGCCAGCTTCCAGGCGCTGTCGTTTCTCGCCGCGCTAAAACCGATTACCAGCGCCCTTAACTATGCCACGCTGAACTTTCTCAACATTGGCGCGGTGTTCTTAATTGGTATTGAACTGGGTCGCATTAACGGCATCAAGTCGCTGTTTCCCGGTCTGCTGGCGGTGATCTGCTTTATCTGCGTGACGCCCACCACCGTCGAGATGCTGGTGGATGGTCAGATGCACGTAGTGAAAGATGTGCTGCTGCGCCAGTTCTCCGATACCCGCAGCCTGTTCCTCGGCATGTTTATCGCCATTTTGTCGGTGGAAGTTTACTGCTGGCTGGAAAATCGCGAGAGCCTGAAGATCAAAATGCCGGATACTGTGCCGCCGAACGTTTCCGCCTCGTTCTCGGCGCTGATCCCGGCGATCATTACCACCACGCTGATCGCCACTTTCGGCTTCGTCTTCCATCAGGTGACCGGCATGTATCTGTATGACGCCGTGTATCAGGTGGTGCAGCAACCGCTGGAGCGCGTGGTACAAAGCCTGCCCGGCATTCTGCTGCTGATGTTTGTCGCACAGCTGTTCTGGGTAATCGGTATTCACGGCAATCAGATGATCAAACCGATCCGCGAGCCGCTGCTGCTGGGGGCGATCACCGTCAATATGAGCGCCTTTGAACAGGGTAAAGAGGTGCCGAACATCATCACCATGCCGTTCTGGGATGTGTACATGAGTATCGGCGGTTCCGGCCTGACCATCGGCCTGCTGATTGCGGTAATGATCGGCACAAAACGCAAAGAGATGAAAGAGATCGCCAAGCTATCGATAGGGCCCGGGATCTTCAATATTAACGAGCCGGTGATCTTCGGTATGCCGATCATGCTGAACCCAATCCTCGCTATTCCGTTCATTATCACCCCGCTGGTGACCGGCTCGATCGGCTACTTCGCGACGGTAACCGGTTTTGCCGGGAAAGCGGTGGTGATGGTGCCCTGGACGACGCCGCCGTTGATCAATGCCTGGCTCTCCACTGCGGGTTCGATGGGCGCGGTGGTTACCCAGCTAATCTGCATTGTTACCGCCGTCGTTATCTATCTGCCGTTTGTGAAGATCGCCTCCCGCCGCGCGGAACAGGCGCAATTACAGGCGCAAGCCATCAATAATGCCTGAGGATGTTATGAGTACAGAAACCATCGCCATCCCGCCGTCGTTTATTCTGGGTGCGGCGGCATCGGCCTGGCAAACCGAAGGCTGGGAAGGGAAAAAAGCGGGTCAGGATTCGTGGCCCGATCTCTGGTACAAAAACGATCGTCACGTCTGGCATGAAGGTTATGGCCCTGCGGTGGCAACGAATTTCTACCAACGTTTTCGCGAAGATGTGCAACTGATGAAGCAGGCGGGGCTGACCCACTACCGCACCTCGATCAACTGGTCGCGTTTTCTCACCGATTACGAGCAGGGCGTGGTGGATGAGACTTACGCCAGCTATTACGACCAGCTTTTTGATGAGATGCAGCGCCACGGTATTACGCCGATGATCTGTCTGGAGCACTACGAACTGCCGGGTTATCTGCTGGAAACGTACGGTGGCTGGGCATCGAAGAGAGTGGTCGAACTCTATCTGCTGTACGTTGAGAAAGTGCTTGAGCGCTTCCACCATAAAGTCACGCGCTGGTTTACCTTTAATGAACCGATTGTGGTGCAAACCCGCGTCTACCTTGATGCGCTGCGCTGGCCATATGAGCAGAACACCAACACCTGGATGCAGTGGAATCATCACAAAAACCTGGCGACGGCAAAAGTGGTGAAGCTGTTTCGCGAGAAGGGCTACGCCGGAACCGTCGGTTGCATTCTCAACCCGGAAGTGACTTACCCGCGTTCCAGCGCCCCGCACGATGTGCTGGCGGCACAGCGTTACGATCTCTTCTATAACCGCGTGTTCCTTGATCCGCTAGTGAAAGGCCACTATCCGCAGGAACTGATGGATCTGCTGGACAAACATAACGTTAAATGGGATTACAGCGCAGAGGAACTGGCGATCATCCGCGACAACACCGTCGATGAACTGGGTATCAATCTTTACTATCCGCACCGTGTTAAAGCGCCGTCGCGCGCCTGGTACCCGGAGACACCGTTTCATCCGGCGTATTACTATGAGCCGTTTGAGCTGCCGGGCCGAAAGATGAACAAATCGCGCGGCTGGGAGATCCTGCCGGAGATCATCTATGACATGGCGATGCGCATCAAAAACGAGTACGGCAATATTCCGTGGTTTGTTGCAGAAAGCGGCATGGGCGTAGAGAACGAAGGGCAGTTCCGCGATGTCGAAGGAACCATCGAGGATGATTACCGCATTGATTTCATCGCCGCGCATCTGTATCAGGCGCTGCGGGCGCGGGAAGCGGGCGCGAACTGCCACGGTTATATGCTGTGGGCGTTTACCGACAATGTTTCGCCAATGAACGCCTTTAAAAACCGCTATGGGCTGGTGGAGATCGATCTGCAACACAATCGCGATCGGCGGGCGAAAAAATCGCTGCGCTGGTTCCGCGCGCTGAGTGATGAGCGCCGGTTGACCCTTACCCTTGATGATGAAGTAAGATAGCGGGCAATAACTGATAAGTGCAGGTGATATTGTGGAGAAGGCCGTCGTTCCGCCGGAAAAAAAACAGTACCAGGAGATTGGCGAGGATTTACGCGAGCAAATCATCCAGGGGCATTATCCCGTTGGCTCCCGCCTGCCGCCGGAGCGCAATATCGCCGAAAAATATGGCGTCAGCCGCACCATTGTGCGCGAAGCGCTGTTAATGCTGGAATTGCAGGGCACGGTTGATATTCGCCAGGGTTCGGGCGTCTATGTGATGCGTATTCCGCAGGTCCATGAAAACGAGGAAGAGCGCTTTCTCAGCAGCGATGTTGGCCCGTTCGAGATCCTGCAAGCGCGCCAACTGCTGGAGAGCAATATTGCTGCCTTTGCGGCGACCATGGCCACGCGAGCGGATGTTGACAATCTGCGGCGCATTCTCGAACAGGAGCAGCGTGCTATCGCTCTGAATGACACCACCCAGGACAACAGCAAGATGTTTCATCTGGTGCTGGCCGGGGCTTCGCAAAACCAGATGCTGCTGGCAACGGTAGAGAGCATCTGGCACCAGATGGACAGCAGCCCGCTGTGGCAACAGTTTAATGTGCATATTGCCAGCCGTCCGTATCGTCTGAAATGGCTGGGCGACCGGCAAACACTGCTGGCAGCGGTGCGTCGCCGCGATGTGATGGGTGCCTGGCAGGCGATGTGGCAGCATCTGGAAAATGTCAAAAAAAGTCTGCTGGAGCTATCGGATGAAGATGCGCCGGACTTCGACGGCTATCTGTTTGAATCCGTTCCCATCTTCCAGGGGAAACTGATGTGAAAATTCTTCCTCTCTACGAAGTGCCGCATTTTGCGCCGCAGGTTATCGAGTGGCTGTGGCATGAGTTTGGCCATTCCCTGTCGCGCGATTTTTTCGCCAGCATTATTGATCACAGCCAGACGCCGGGCGCGTTACCGCTGACGTTTGTACTGGTTGACGGCGATGAACTGCTGGCGACCGTGGGGCTATGGCGTTGCGATTTGATCAGCCGTCAGGATCTCTTTCCGTGGCTGGCCGCACTGTATGTAAAAGAAAGCGCGCGTGGGCAGGGGCTGGCCGGGCAGCTACAGCAGCATATGATGGTGCAGGCAAAAGCAATGGGATTTAGCCAGTTACATCTCTATTCCGCCTGCCGCGATTTTTATGAGCGCTACGGCTGGGAGTATATTGGTGACGGGCTGGATTATCCGAACGCCCTTGTGCATTTGTATCGCATTGCGCTGTGAGTTTTTTGGCTAAACGCAGAAGAGTGTGCTGGCCGGATAAGCGTTGGCGCCTTCCGGCAAGCAATGAGACTCAAGGCAACCTGCGTTAACTCTCCTGCAGGGCAATCACTGAATGGCGGCGTACCAGCGTCGGGTTAAACAGATGTGTTATCTCCGGTAGCGGCCGGTTTTCCGCCAGTGCCAGAGCCAGCTCGGCGGCCTGCGTCGCCATGGTGACAATCGGGTAACGAACGGTGGTCAGCCGGGGGCGCACATAGCGCGACACCAGCACATCGTCGAAGCCTATCAGCGAAATTTCGCCCGGCACATTGATGCCATTATCATTAAGTACGCCCATTGCGCCCGCTGCCATGGAATCGTTGTAACAGGCGACGGCGGTAAAGTTTCTGCCGCGACCTAACAGTTCGGTCATTGCTTGTTCGCCGCCGCTTTCATCTGGCTCGGCAAAAGTCACCAGCCGGTCATTGCACGGCAGGCCATTCTCTTTAAGCGCATCGTAATAACCCTGCAAACGATCTTCCGCGTCGGAAATGGCGTGGTTTGAGCAGAGGTAACCTATGCGCGTATGGCCTTGCTGGATCAGGTGGCGGGTTGCCAGCCACGCGCCGTAGCGGTCGTCGAGTGCCACGCAGCGCTGTTCAAAACCCGGCAGAATACGGTTGATCAGTACCATGCCTGGAATTTGCTTCATCAGCGAAGCTAGTTCTTCATCGGGGATGATTTTGGCGTGGACCACCAGCGCGCCGCAGCGGTGGCGGATCAACTGCTCAATGGCTTTGCGCTCTTTCTCTTCGTTGTGGTAGCCGTTGCCAATCAGCAGAAAATTACCGGTGGCGGAAGCGACTTGTTCAACGGCTTTCACCATCGCGCCGAAAAAGGGGTCTGAAACATCGGCCACCACCAGACCGACTGTTTCCGTCGATTGCTGCGCCAGCGCGCGCGCGTTGGCGTTTGGGTGATAATTCAGCGTATCCATTGCACTCTGCACCGCCAGCCGTGAGGATTCGCTCGCTTTTGGCGAGTCGTTAATCACACGGGAAACCGTAGCAACGGAGACGCCTGCCAGCCGTGCTACATCTTTAATGGTCGCCATGGCGTACCTTCCTTAGGGGTAAGCGTTTACACACTGCGTAGTGTTACGGAAAAGAGATGGCTAATCAAGGCAGTTACCCGATGGTGGTGTGCAAACGTGAACTGAGGCGGTGGAAAGCCATGGAACCGTTACACAAAAAAGTTTTGCCGATTAATACAGGTAAAACCTTTAGTTACACTTTGCGCAGAGCTGTTTCGATTGTCTGCTGGTGGCGCGTTCTCCCCCATGACAGAGTGGTTATCCCAGAGGTATTGATAGGTGAGCGCAACCCCCGGGTTGTATACTCGAATTACACCAACCTGCGCAGATGCGCAGGTTTTTTTTGCCTGCGTTGTAACAAGCAGAGTGAATCGACATACCTCGTTTCACTTCGGCTCATTCCCTTGCTTTTTCCCGCTGGCGATACGCCCGCGCCAACGCCAAAATCAAGATCCCAGAGGTATTGATTGGTGATTTATTCGGTACGCTCTTCGTACTCATGTCTTGCACCAACCTGCGCGGACGCGCAGGTTTTTTTTGCCCTGAATTCCTCCTCCGGTACTTCTCGTGTAATCTGCCACAATTTGCAAACTTACTTATTTCACTGGCAAAAGGAGTTGAGATGCTACTGGGCTTTTTTCGTGGGCTGTTTCGCGTTTTGTTCCGGGTGCAGTTGACCGGCAGAACTGAAGCACTACACGGAGAACGTGTGTTAATTACCCCTAACCATGTCTCCTTTATTGATGGCATTCTGCTGGCGCTGTTTCTGCCTGTACGCCCGGTTTTTGCGGTTTATTCCTCGATCAGCAGCCAGTGGTATATGAGTTGGATCCGCTCTATCGTTGACTTTGTTCCCCTCGATCCCACTAAACCAATGTCGATTAAACATCTGGTACGCCTAATCGAGCAGGGCCGCCCGGTGGTTATTTTCCCGGAAGGGCGCATTTCGCTCTCAGGTTCACTGATGAAAATCTATGACGGCGCGGGGTTTGTCGCCGCCAAATCGGGCGCAACGGTAATACCGCTGCGTATTGATGGCGCAGAGCTGACTTATTTCAGCCGCCTGAAAGGGCTGGTCAAACAGCGCCTGTTCCCGCGTATTACGCTGCATATTCTGCCGCCGACATCCTTGCCGATGCCGGAGGCACCGCGCGCGCGCGATCGCCGTAAAATCGCTGGCGAGATGCTGCACCAAATCATGATGGAAGCGCGCATGGCCGTGCGTCCGCGCGAAACGCTGTTTGAAGCATTCCTCGCCGCGCAGTACCGTTTTGGCGCCAACAAGCCCTGCGTCGAAGACATCAACTTTACTCCCGACAGCTACCGCAAGCTGCTCACGAAGACGCTGTTCGTCGCGCGTATCCTGGGAAAATACAGTGAGCAGGGGGATAAAATTGGCCTGATGCTGCCCAACGCAGGCATCAGCGTGGCGGTCATTTTCGGTGCGATTGCCCGTGGCCGAATTCCGGCGATGATGAACTACACCGCCGGGGTTAAAGGACTTGGCAGCGCTATCACGGCGGCGCAAATCAAAACCATCTTCACCTCGCGAACCTTTATAGATAAAGGCAAGCTCTGGCATCTGCCGGAGCAGCTTACCCAGGTGCGCTGGATCTATCTGGAAGATCTGAAGGGTGATGTCACGCTGGAAGATAAGGTGTGGATTTTCCGCCATTTGCTGACGCCGTTAAAAGCGCAGGTGGCGCAGAAGCCGGAGGATCCGGCGCTGGTGCTGTTTACCTCTGGTTCTGAAGGCAACCCGAAAGGGGTGGTGCATAGCCACAAGAGCATTCTGGCTAACGTTGAGCAGATCAAAACCATCGCTGACTTTACCGCCAACGACCGCTTTATGTCGGCACTGCCGCTGTTCCACTCGTTTGGCCTGACGGTAGGGTTGTTTACGCCCCTACTGACTGGTGCGGAAGTGTTTCTCTATCCCAGTCCGCTGCACTATCGCGTGGTGCCGGAGCTGGTCTATGACCGCAACTGTACCGTGCTGTTTGGCACCTCGACCTTTCTCGGCAACTATGCGCGTTTCGCCAATCCTTACGACTTTTTCCGCCTGCGGTATGTCGTGGCTGGTGCCGAGAAGTTACAGGAGAGCACGCGGCAGTTGTGGCAGGACAAATTCGGCCTGCGTATTCTGGAAGGCTATGGCGTGACCGAATGTGCTCCGGTGGTTTCGATTAACGTGCCGATGGCGGCGAAACCGGGCACGGTTGGCCGTATTCTGCCGGGAATGGATGCGCGTCTAATGGCGGTGCCGGGCATTGAAGAGGGCGGACGCCTGCAACTGAAAGGGCCAAACGTGATGACCGGTTATCTGCGGGTGGAAAACCCCGGCGTGCTGGAAGCGCCGTCAGCGGAGAATATTCACGGCGAGCAGGAAGCTGGTTGGTACGACACCGGCGATATTGTGCGCTTTGATGAGCAGGGGTTTGTGCAGATTCAGGGGCGCGCGAAGCGTTTTGCCAAAATTGCAGGTGAGATGATCTCACTGGAGACGGTGGAACAACTTGCCCTGGCGGTGTCGCCGGAGAAAATGCATGCCACGGTGATTAAAAGTGATGCCAGCAAAGGTGAAGCGCTGGTGATGTTTACGAGCGATGAATCGCTGACGCGCGACAAACTTCTGCAGTATGCGCGTGTGCAGGGCATTCCTGAGCTGGCGGTACCGCGTGACATTCGTTATCTCAAGCAACTGCCAGTGCTGGGTAGCGGCAAGCCTGATTTTGTCACGATCAAAATGATGGTTGACGAGGCGGAAACCCAACATGCTTAAACCTGAGATGAACGCTTCGCTATGGTCGCGTGGAATGATGGCGGTGATCGCCGCCCAGTTCCTTTCGGCATTTGGCGACAATGCTCTGCTGTTTGCCACGCTGGCGCTGCTGAAGGCTGAGTTTTACCCGGACTGGAGCCAGCCGATCCTGCAAATGGTGTTTGTGGGCGCTTACATCCTGTTTGCTCCTTTTGTCGGCCAGGTGGCGGACAATTTCGCCAAAGGCCGGGTAATGATGATGGCGAACGGCTTAAAGCTGCTGGGTGCCGTGAGCATTTGCTTTGGCGTGAATCCGTTTGTCGGCTATCTGCTAGTGGGCATTGGCGCGGCGGCTTACTCTCCGGCGAAATACGGTATCCTCGGCGAGATCACCTCCGGGGATAAGCTGGTTAAAGCCAATGGTCTGATGGAGTCATCTACCATTGCCGCCATTCTGCTCGGTTCGGTAGCGGGTGGTGTGCTGGCCGACTGGCATGTGCTTGCTGCGCTGGGTGTCTGTGCGCTGGTTTATGCGGGCGCGGTCATTGCCAATTTACTGATCCCTAAGCTGCCCGCTGCGCGGCCGGGGCAACCCTGGCGTTTTACGCCGATGACTCGCAGTTTCTTTAGCGCCTGCAAAAGTTTGTGGTGCAACGGTGAAACCCGCTTTTCGCTGGTTGGCACCAGCCTGTTCTGGGGCGCGGGTGTGACGCTGCGCTTCCTGTTGGTACTGTGGGTGCCGGTGGCGCTGGGTATTACTGACCACGCCACGCCGACCTATCTGAACGCGATGGTGGCGGTCGGGATTGTCGTTGGTGCCGGGCTGGCGGCGAAGCTGGTCACGCTGGAAACTGTTGCGCGCTGTATGCCTGCGGGGGTTTTGATTGGCGTCGCGGTGGTGCTGTTTTCGTTACAACATGCTTTGCTGCCTGCTTATGGCGTTCTGATGTTGATCGGCGTGCTGGGCGGCTTTTTTGTCGTGCCGCTGAATGCGCTACTACAGGCGATCGGTAAGGCGTCGGTCGGTGCGGGCAATGCGATTGCCGTGCAGAATCTCGGCGAAAACATGGCAATGCTGCTGATGCTGGGTCTGTACTCGCTGGCGGTAAAAGCCGGTACTCCGGTGGTGGGAACGGGCGTTGGCTTTGGCGTGATTTTTGCGCTGGCGATAGCGGCGCTGTGGTTCTGGCAGCGCCGTCGGTAAGTTTACGGCGCCGGGTAGGTATATACCTGGTGCACTGCTTCAATCTCCGCCAGCACATCCTGGCTCAGATCCAGATGCAGACTTTCCACATTGGTTTTCAGTTGTTCCATCGTCGTCGCGCCCAGCAGGGTGCTGGCGACGAAGGGCTGACGACGGACAAACGCCAGCGCCATCTGCGCCGGATCGAGATTGTGTCGCTTCGCAATATCCACATAGGCCGCCACCGCTTTTTGCGCCTGCTCGCCGCTGTAACGCGTAAAGCGGCTGAACAGTGTATTGCGTGCGCCCGCGGGTTTCGCCCCGTTGAGGTATTTCCCGGTCAGCGTGCCGAAGGCGAGGCAGGAATACGCCAGCAGTTCGACACCTTCATACTGGCTCACTTCCGCAAGGCCCACTTCAAAGCTGCGGTTTAACAGGCTGTACGGGTTCTGGATGGTGACAATGCGCGGCAGCTCATGTTTTTCCGCCAGATGCAGATAGCGCATCACGCCAAAGGCGGTTTCGTTAGAGACGCCGATATAACGAATTTTGCCCGCGCGCTGAAACTCAGTCAGTGCTTCCAGCGTCTCCAGCAGCGTCACGACCGGCGAGCTTTCTACCCAGCTATAGCCCAGCTTGCCGAAGCAGTTGGTGGAGCGCTGCGGCCAGTGAATCTGGTAGAGATCGAGATAATCGGTTTGCAGACGTTTTAAACTTTCCTCCAGCGCGCTGCGGATATTTTTACGATCGAGCGCCTGATCCGGACGGATCCCGCGGTCATTGTTACGGCTTGGGCCGCTGACTTTGGAGGCGATAACCAGCTTTTCGCGGTTGCCGCGTTTTGCCAGCCAGTTGCCGACATAGGTTTCGGTTAAACCCTGCGTTTCCGGGCGTGGCGGAACAGGGTACATCTCTGCGACATCAATCAGGTTGATTCCCTGGCTGACGGCGTAATCGAGCTGTGCATGGGCGTCGGCTTCGCTGTTTTGTTCACCAAACGTCATTGTGCCCAGCCCCAGGGTGCTGATTTCCAGCGAACTGTGGGGGATACGGTGATACTGCATAGCCGGCTTCCTCAAAAATGCAACGTCAGTAGTCCTGACAAAGGACTATAAACATGGCAGAGGGGAAGCAAAAGGGAAAGGGAAAATTCACAAAAAGGTCAGCAGGTCACTGACCTTTAAAGGTATTTCTTAGCGTTCGATAATCTGGGAGACATCATCACGGTTAATCTGCATTTTGTTGCCTTGCTGATCGCGATAGCTGACCAGCCCGGTATTATCATCAATCTCCGGCTTACCATCCGTCAGGATCATTCTGCCGTCTTTTGTTGCCATTACGTAATCGCTGCTGCATCCGGAAACCGCAAAAGCTAAACCCACTGCGGAAATAATCACTGCCCATTTTTTCATCGCTCAGACCTCTCATTACATGCGTCACATGCGTCATACACTAGTCTAGTAATAACCTGTTGTTTCATTATGGAAAAGGGCGATTTTCTGAAAATAGCGCTGTAGAGCAGATAAAGGTTGAAATAAAGGTTGAAAAAAGGCTTCCCCGGTCGGGGAAGCCTTTTGCTTACAGCGGATTTTTCTTGTTACGCAACAGGTTCAGCCACTCGACGGCGATAGAGAAAAACATCGCGAAGTAGATGTAACCTTTCGGCACATGAATCGAAACGCTTTCGAGGATCAGCGTAAAGCCGACCAGAATCAAAAACGACAGTGCCAGCATTTTGACTGACGGATGGCGAGCGACAAATTCGCCAATCGGACGTGCGGCAAACATCATCACGCCAACAGAGATTACGACGGCGGCCATCATAATGAACAGATGGTCGGAGAGGCCCACCGCAGTAATCACCGAATCGAGACTGAAAATGATATCCAGCAGCATGATCTGCACAATAGCGCCAAGGAAAGAGTGAACGTTAGTTTTCAGCCCTTCCTCTTCACCTTCGATCGACTCGTGGATCTCTTTGCTCGCTTTCCAGATCAGGAACAATCCGCCGAGAAAAAGGATCATGTCACGCGCCGAAATGCTGTGATCAAAAAGAGTGAATAACGGATGAGTCAGTCTTGTTACCCAGGCAATAGAGGCCAGCAGCAACAGCCGCATCACCATTGCCGCGGCCAGCCCAAGCCGACGGGCGTGACTACGTTGCGCGGTAGGTAACTTTGCAACAATCAGAGAGAGGAAAATAATATTATCGATCCCTAATACGATCTCCAGCAGCGTCAGCGTACCGAGCGCAAGCCAGGCGTTAGGATCGGTGATCCATGCAAATAACATCAATAAAAGTCCTACAAAAAAAAGAAGCGCTAATTATAAGCGTCAGTGAAGCTGTGGCAAAAAATTAATATCCGGATAGCAAAAAGTGGCGAGCCAGCAGGGCGCTGGTGAAGTTCTTTTTCAGGTAGAAACCGCGAGGCAGTGTGAGGATAGGCTCCCCATGTTCGCCAATCGCTTCCGTTAACGCTTTGCTGTTGGCGGCCTTGGGACGTAATTGCAGTACTTCGCCGTGACGGGCGGTAATGCGCGTGACCTGGCCCAACACAATCAGATCCATCAACTCTTCCCAGTCCTGGCGTAACTGCTGCTCTTCTTCCTCATTAGGGCTCCAGAGCAGCGGCGATCCGACACGGCGATCGGCTACCGGGATCCCGCGCGACCCCTCAATCGGGATCCATAACACGCGTTTCAGCTTGTATCGGACATGGCTGGTTTCCCACACCACGCCGCTATTCCCGGTGAGTGGAGCGACGCAGACAAAGGTGGTTTCCAGCGGGCGGCCCTGGTTATCCACCGGAATAGTTTTTAATTCGACGCCCAGCGTGGCGAAGTCCTGCTCGGGTTTGCTCCCGGCGCTGGCGCCCAGCCATAGCTCGAGTAACACACCTATCCAGCCTTTATCCCGCTTCAGATCGCGCGGCACCGGCAGCCCCACTAATGCTGCCAGTTCGCCAAGCGAATAGCCTGCCAGGCGCTGTGCCTGAGCGAGTAACTGAGCCTCGGATTCTGGTGGCGAAGCGAAAGGAGATAACGCGAGCATGTCACTAACCTTTTGATTAAAAAACAGACAGTAGTTTTCCACCGTAGTCCGCGAGTTTACCGTTTCCAGTGTAATTTGTGCAACGCAATGATTTAAAAGATAATTTAATGATGTTCGCAATGTGTTGCGCAACAACCCGCCAGGTTTTCCAAATCTGGTCACTGGCAATGAACAGGATCTTACACCATGTTATCCACAGAAAAATGGGATAACTGTTGAAAAGGCTCACTACTGTTTCCATTTACAGCCTTGACGTGCGATGAAAATCGAATTTCTACACAAAATGTGCCTAACTTATTGGCATAATCTGTGGATAAAAACGACTCTGTTCGATCTTTCATCAGCGCCAGGATCCTATGAGTGACGATCGTCACATTATGCTGCAACATTACGGTGATAAGTCACTTAACTAAATGAATCAGCGAGTTTTATTTTTTTACCCGATAATGAGGTTATTCAGACTGTTCTGGGTTTTCCCTGGGTAATTCCATACTTTTTCACAACTCTATCCACAGAAAAAGTGAATAAAACCCGTCGAAGGTGAGGGAAGGTGTTTATAACTCTTATGCAAACTGTGAATTATTCAATCGCTATCCGTTCGTATCCTTGTCATAGAGTGGTTTACCGTTTTCCGGGAGTGTGAAACAATCTCGTCATTCAGGTTTATTTTGAGGTAGTCCGGTGATTGATGACGATGGCTACCGCCCAAATGTGGGAATCGTAATCTGCAATCGACAGGGCCAGGTGATGTGGGCCAGACGCTTCGGGCAGCACTCATGGCAATTTCCCCAAGGGGGAATCAACCCAGGCGAGACCCCGGAGCAGGCGATGTACCGGGAACTGTTCGAGGAAGTGGGCTTAAGTCGTAAAGATGTTCGTATCCTTGCTTCTACCCGTAACTGGTTGCGTTACAAGTTACCGAAACGTTTGGTGCGTTGGGACACAAAGCCGGTTTGTATCGGCCAGAAACAAAAATGGTTTCTTTTGCAGTTGATTGGTAATGATTCAGAAATCAATATGCAAACCAGTAGCACCCCTGAGTTTGATGGCTGGCGTTGGGTAAGCTACTGGTATCCTGTTCGTCAGGTAGTCTCGTTTAAACGCGACGTCTACCGACGGGTGATGAAAGAGTTTGCAAGTGCGGTGTTATCGCTTCAGGAAACGCCTCCTAAGCCGCAGAACGCACCTGCCTGGCGACGTAAACGAGGTTAAGCCACCCACATTATGCTCACCCGACTGCGAGAGATAGTTGAGAAAGTTGCCAGCGCGCCGCGTCTTAACGAAGCGCTGGAGATACTGGTTACCGACGTGTGTCTGGCGATGGAAACCGAAGTATGCTCGGTCTATCTTGCGGATCACGACAGGCGCTGTTTTTATCTGATGGCGACGCGCGGCTTAAAAAAGCCGCGTGGGCGTACTGTCACACTCGCATTCGATCAGGGGATCGTGGGGCTTGTTGGCCGGCTGGCGGAACCCATCAACCTTGCCGATGCGCAGAAACATCCCAGCTTTAAATATATTCCTGCGGTAAAAGAGGAGCGTTTTCGCGCCTTTCTCGGCGTACCAATTATCCAGCGTCGTCAGTTGCTTGGCGTGTTGGTTGTGCAGCAGCGTGAGTTGCGTCAGTACAATGAAAGCGAAGAATCCTTTCTGGTCACACTGGCTACCCAGGTCGCCGCGATCCTTTCCCAGTCACAATTAAATGCCTTGTTTGGCCAGTATCGGCAGACACGTATTCGTGCGCTGCCTGCTTCGCCTGGGGTTGCCATTGCCGAAGGCTGGATGGATCAAACCCTGCCGCTGATGGAGCAGGTTTATCCGGCATCGACGCTGGATACCTCGCTTGAGCGCGAGAGGCTGACCAGCGCGCTGGAAGAGGCTGCCAACGAATTCCGCCGTTACAGCAAACGTTTTTCAGCCGGCGTGCAAAAAGAGACAGCGGCGATTTTCGATCTCTATTCCCACCTGCTCTCCGATGCGCGTTTGCGCCGTGAGCTGTTCGAAGAAGTGGACAGAGGTGTGGTGGCCGAATGGGCGGTGAAAACGGTGATTGAAAGTTTCGCCGAACAGTTTGCCGCGCTCAGCGACGGTTATCTGAAAGAACGTGCCGGCGATCTGCGGACCCTCGGCCAGCGTCTGCTGTTCCACCTTGATGACAATATTCAGGGGCCGAATACCTGGCCGGCGCGTTTTGTGTTGGTCGCCGATGAGCTTTCGGCGACAACACTGGCAGAATTACCGCACGATCGGCTGGTTGGCGTGGTGGTGCGCGACGGTGCGTCCAACTCCCATGCCGCGATTATAGTTCGCGCGCTCGGCATTCCGACGGTAATGGGCGCGGATATTCAGCCTTCTGCGCTGCATCGCCGCACGCTGATTGTCGATGGTTACCGTGGCGAATTGCTGGTGGATCCGGAACCGGTTCTGCTACAGGAATACCAGCGTCTTATCACTGAGGAGAATGAGCTCAGCCGTCTCGCCGAAGATGATGTCAATCTGGCGGCGCAGCTTAAAAGCGGCGAGCGGGTGAAAGTGATGCTCAATGCCGGCTTAAGCCCGGAGCATGAAGAGAAACTCGGTAGCCGCATCGACGGTATCGGGCTGTACCGTACTGAAATACCTTTTATGCTGCAAAGCGGCTTTCCGTCGGAAGAGGAGCAGGTGGCGCAATATCAGGGCATGCTGCAAATGTTCAACGACAAGCCGGTAACGCTGCGTACGCTGGATATTGGCGCCGATAAACAATTACCCTATATGCCCATCAGCGAGGAAAACCCCTGTCTTGGCTGGCGAGGCATTCGTATTACGCTCGATCAGCCGGAAATTTTCCTCGTGCAGGTGCGCGCCATGATGCGCGCTAATGCGGCGACCGGCAACCTCAGTATTCTGCTGCCGATGATCACCAGCATTGACGAGGTGGATGAGGCCAAGCGGCTCATCGAACGCGCCGGGCGCGAAGTCGAAGAGATGATCGGCTACGCCATTCCACGCCCGCGTATTGGCGTGATGCTGGAGGTGCCCTCCATGGTGTTTATGTTGTCGCATCTGGCAAGCCGCGTTGATTTTATCTCCATCGGCACCAACGATCTGACGCAGTATATTCTGGCGGTGGATCGCAATAATACCCGTGTAGCGACAATGTATGACAGCCTGCATCCGGCAGTGCTGCGTGCGCTGTCGATGGTGGCAACCGAGGCTGAACGGTTAGGCATCGACCTTTGCCTGTGCGGTGAAATGGCCGGGGATCCGATGTGTGTCGCCGTGCTGATAGGCCTTGGTTATCGCCATCTGTCGATGAACGGGCGTTCGGTCGCGCGCATCAAATATTTGCTGCGGCGCATTGATGCTGAAGAGGCGCGGGTGCTGGCAAATCGCACGCTTGAGGCGCAGTTAACCGCTGAAGTTCGCCATCAGATTGCCGCTTTTATGGAGCGGCGCGGTCTGGGCGGCCTGATCCGCGGTGGAATTTAAACATCTGCTTACAGATGTAAAATAAGTGCGTGGCTGTTTGACTATACATATCTTTTACAACTTCGGCGCAACTCATGCTTCCCCCTTATGCTATGATTCGCCCCTTTGGAGCGGCTGCCAGTTGCGGCCGCGTATGTAAACCGCTGTCCACTTTCGGCGGAAGAACAACAAGTTGTGGTGACAGATGAACAGTGGCTATCTGCGTTTTCCCGATTTTGATCCGGTGATTTTTTCCATTGGCCCCGTCTCCCTGCACTGGTACGGATTGATGTACCTCGTAGGATTCGTTTTTGCAATGTGGCTGGCTACGCGTCGGGCGAACCGTCCGGGCAGCGGCTGGACGAAAAACGAAGTGGAAAATCTGCTTTATGCAGGTTTCCTGGGAGTGTTTCTGGGTGGCCGCCTCGGCTACGTGTTGTTCTATAATTTCCCGCTATTCCTTGCCGATCCACTCTATCTGTTCCGCGTGTGGGATGGCGGCATGTCCTTCCACGGCGGTCTGATTGGCGTCATTGTCGTGATGGTTATTTTCGCACGTCGTACTAAACGCAGCTTCTTCCAGGTCTCTGATTTTATTGCTCCGTTGATCCCGTTTGGTCTGGGGGCCGGCCGTCTGGGCAACTTTATCAATGGTGAATTATGGGGCCGCGTTGATCCCTCATTCCCGTTTACTATGTTGTTCCCTGGTTCGCGTGCGGAAGATGCCGCGTTGCTGCCAGCGCATCCGGAATGGCAGTCGATCTTTAATACCTACGGCGTGCTGCCGCGCCACATGTCACAGCTTTATGAGCTGGCGCTGGAAGGCGTTGTCCTGTTTATCATCCTTAACCTGTTTATTCGCAAACCACGCCCGACTGGCGCGGTTTCCGGCTTGTTCCTGATTGGTTACGGCGCGTTCCGTATCATTGTTGAATTTTTCCGCCAGCCCGACGCGCAGTTTACCGGCGAATGGGTGCAGTACATCAGCATGGGGCAGATCCTCTCCATTCCAATGATTGTCGCAGGCGCTATTATGATGATTTGGGCGTACCGCCATCGTTCGCCGCAACACGTTTCCTGAGGAACCATGAAACAGTATTTAGAATTGATGCAAAAGGTGCTGACCGAAGGCACCCCGAAAAACGACCGCACCGGGACAGGCACGCTGTCTATTTTTGGCCATCAGATGCGTTTTAATCTGCAGGACGGCTTCCCGCTGGTGACCACCAAGCGCTGCCATTTGCGTTCAATTATCCATGAGCTGCTGTGGTTCCTGCAGGGCGATACCAATATCGCTTATCTGCGCGAAAACAACGTCACCATCTGGGATGAATGGGCCAATGAGCAGGGCGACCTCGGCCCGGTTTACGGTAAACAGTGGCGCGCGTGGCCAACACCGGATGGCCGCCATATCGATCAGATTTCAACAGTTATCAATCAGTTGAAAAACGATCCGGACTCTCGCCGCATTATCGTTTCGGCCTGGAACGTTGGCGAACTGGATAAAATGGCGCTGGCGCCTTGCCATGCGTTCTTCCAGTTCTATGTGGCGGACGGCAAGCTCTCCTGCCAACTCTACCAGCGTTCCTGCGATGTGTTCCTTGGGCTGCCATTCAATATCGCCAGCTATGCGCTGTTGGTGCATATGATGGCGCAGCAGTGCGATCTGGAGCCGGGTGACTTTGTCTGGACGGGAGGTGATACGCACCTCTACAGTAACCATCTTGAGCAGACGCATCTGCAACTTAGCCGCGAACCCCGCGCGCTGCCGAAACTGGTGATCAAACGTAAGCCAGAGTCGCTGTTTGATTACCGCTTCGAAGATTTCGACATTGAAGGTTACGATCCGCACCCGGCAATTAAAGCGCCGGTCGCTGTCTGACCTGGATGAACATGACACAACCGGTGCAGTAATGCGCCGGTTTTTTTTCATCAAAAAACGGTTTTTCGGCACCGCTCGCAGCCGCTGTGCAAGCCATTGCAAACGCATTATTTTCTCTCGTGACGCCGCATAATTTTCCCTTTCCCGCCTCGACCTGAACATCCACAGCTTGCACACTGCCGCCATGAAAAACGAAGCGGGTTTTACCCTGATTGAAACGCTTATTGCCGTTGCGCTGATCGCAATCCTGAGCGCTATGGGGCTTTCGGGCTGGCAGCAATGGCAGGCGCAACAGCGGTTATGGCAGACCGCGCTGCACGTTCGTCACTTTCTGGAACGGTTACGTGAGGAGGCTAACTGGCATAACCAGGGGCAGCGGGTTTATTCGGCTCGTGAAGGCGAAGGCTGGTGCCTGCTCAATACGCCCTCAACGGGCTGCGCCACGCCTGGCCCGCTCACCGTTATGTCTGACTCGCCTGAGGTGACACTCCTGGAGGTGACGCCATCGCTCGGTTTCTTTGGTTTGCGCAACACCGCATGGCCTGGTCATATTCGCGTGCGCAGCAGTGCCGGAGAGTGGCGGATCGTGGTTTCTGTCTGGGGGCGCATCAGAATGTGTCAGAACGCGAAGGACGATCAATGTTGAACCATCAACGGGGTTTTTCACTGCTGGAAACCGTACTGGCAATGGCTATCGGTAGCATATTGCTGCTGGTTTCGGCCCGCTTTTTACCAGCGTTGCAAGCCGCCGTTTTGCAACAGATTCGTGTCCAGACGCTGGAGGACGATCTCTGGCAACGGCTCTGGGCGGTAGCAAAACAGTTACAGCGAGCGGGCTACTGTAATGGCAACTGCGCTGGAAAGCCGCTGGTTATCAGCAGTAGTGGAGAGTGCGTAATAATACAGTGGGATGCTAACAGCAATGGACGCTGGGAATCTTCTGCGAGCAGCGAACCGGAGCAAACGGGGTTTCGCCTGCAAAATGGCGCGCTGGAGACATTGCGTGGTGCAACGTCCTGTACCGGACGGGGCTGGGAAAAAACGACCGATCCTGCACAGATGTTCGTCTCGCGTTTTAACGTGACTATGCGCCAGACGCCAGGATATGCCCCGCAACTTACTGTTGCGCTCGCTGCCTCTCTTCCCGGCGATATCGGAACGACGGTGAACGCGGTGCTGGACATCACCGGATATAACTTATGAATCGTCAACGGGGAATGTCATCGCTGGCGCTGGTATTACTGTTACTACTGCTCGGAAGCTTGATGCTGAATGGCCTGAATCAGCAGCTTTCCAGCCATTTATGGCGCGTAAATCGCGAGATCCACGGATTACGCAATATTGCTGAAATCCACTCGGCGATGGCGTGGGCGCAACATCAGGTATGGCCATCACAACCCATGTTGCAGTGCCGACAAGCTGCTGGCGTGGGTTGGCGCAGTTGTCTGCGCATTTTCAGCGATGAGTCCGCGCTGCTGATCGTTGCGAACGAAGAGGATGTACTGTGGCATCTTGGGGCAGTAAGCGGCAGCAATATCCGCTTTTTGCCGCATGGCTGGAGTGATTTTTGTCCGCTAAAAGAGGAGGCGCTATGTCAGCTTCCCTGAACAAGCAACGGGGTTTTAGCCTGACGGAGGTACTGCTGGCGATGCTGCTGATGGTGATGGTGGTTACTGCACTGGGCGGTTATCATCGGGCGCTGGCGTCAGGGTTCTGGTCCGCCAGCCAGTGGCGTCAGTTGTGGCGATATGCATGGCAACAGGCGCAACCCGATCCACCGCCTTTGCCGCCCGGATGGCAGGTAAACCGGGGGCAGACAACGGCTGAGGGATGTGTCAGCATCAACGTCACCATCACCTCGCCAGTGGGCAGGCAGGGGCAGATGACGCGATTATTTTGTCCGAACAGTCAGTAGTCAGGAGCGCTTATGTTAAGGGTTTACCACTCCAATCGCCTGGATGTGCTGGAAGCATTGATGGAGTTTATTGTTGAGCAAGACAGGCTCGACGATCCCTTTGAACCGGAAGTGGTTCTGGTGCAAAGCACCGGTATGGCGCAATGGCTTCAGATGACGCTGGCGCAAAAGTTTGGCATCGCTGCCAACATCACTTTTCCGCTCCCGGCGAGTTTCATCTGGGACATGTTTGTCAGCGTGCTCGATGACATTCCCAAAGAGAGTGCTTTTAGCAAGCAGAGCATGAGCTGGAAGCTAATGTCGCTGCTGCCGGGCATGCTGGAGCGCGAAGAGTTCGCCATGCTGCGTCACTACCTGAATGATGATGACGATAAGCGCAAACTGTTTCAGCTTTCTTCACGCGTGGCGGATCTCTACGACCAGTACCTTGTCTATCGTCCGGAATGGCTGACCCGCTGGGAAGCGGGCGAAACCGTTGAGGGGCTGGGCGAGGCGCAACAGTGGCAGGCTCCGCTCTGGCGTGCTCTGGTGGAACATACCGCAGCGCTCGACCAGCCTCACTGGCACCGCGCCAATCTGTATCAGCGTTTTATCAACACACTCGAATCGGCACAGACGCCGCCCGCAGGTCTGCCGTCCCGTGTCTTCATCTGTGGTATTTCTGCACTGCCGCCAGTCTATTTGCAGGCTCTACAGGCGCTGGGTAAGCACATTGATGTTCATCTGCTGTTTACCAATCCCTGCCGCTACTACTGGGGAGATATCAAAGATCCCGCATTTCTGGCAAGGCTGGTTACCCGCCAGCGCCGCCATCACCGGGAAGATCGTCAGTTTCCGCTGTTTCGCGATACGCAAAACGCAGGCGGTCTGTTTAATGATGACGGTGAACAGGATGTAGGAAACCCGCTGCTGGCCTCGTGGGGAAAACTGGGGCGCGATAATATTTTCCTGCTGGCAGGCATGGATCGTTATGAGGAACTGGATGCTTTTGTCGATATCACGCCCGGTACCCTGCTGCAAAACCTGAAGTACGACATCCTTGAGTTGCAAAACAGCGCCGTGGCGGGTGTGACTGCAAAAGAGTTTGCCCACAGCGACAAAAAGCGGACGCTCGCGCCTGACGATCGCAGCGTGACGGTACATGTCTGCCATAGCCCGCAGCGTGAAGTGGAGATCCTGCACGATCGTTTACTGGCGATGCTGGAAGCCGATCCAGAACTAACGCCGCGCGATATTGTGGTGATGGTGGCGGATATTGACAGCTATAGCCCCTACATTCAGGCCGTTTTCGGCAGTGCCAGCGGCGAGCGCTATCTTCCCTATGCCATTTCCGACCGTCGCGCCCGGCAGGCGCATCCGGCTCTGCAGGCTTTTATTAGCTTGCTATCACTGCCGGACAGCCGCTTTGTTTCTGAAGATGTGCTGGCGCTGCTGGATGTTCCGGTGCTGGCTGCGCGTTTTAACATTGATGAAGAGGGGCTGCGTTACCTGCGGCTGTGGGTTAATGAGTCCGGTATTCGCTGGGGCATGGATGATGACAACGTGCGCGAGCTTGAATTGCCGCCAACCGGGCAGCACACCTGGCAGTTTGGCCTCACGCGAATGCTCATCGGTTATGCTATGGAGAGCCGCCACGGCGAATGGCAATCTGTTCTGCCGTACGATGAGTCAAGTGGGCTGATTGCTGAACTGGTGGGGCATCTGGCAACGCTGCTGATGCAACTGAATATCTGGTGTCGCGGGCTTTCCGAAGCGCGTCCGCTGGAGGAGTGGCTGCCGGTTTGCCGCGATATGCTCAACGACTTTTTCCTGCCCGATCAGGATACCGAAGCGGCGCTGGCGCTGATCGAGCAGGAGTGGCAGGCGATCATCGCTCAGGGAGTTGGCGCGCAGTATGGAGAAGCGATCCCGCTTTCTTTACTCCGTGATGAGCTGGCCCAGCGGCTGGATCAGGAGCGTATCAGCCAGCGTTTTCTCGCCGGTCCGGTCAATATCTGTACCCTGATGCCGATGCGTTCCATTCCCTTTAAGGTGGTTTGCCTGTTAGGCATGAATGATGGAGTTTATCCGCGCACGCTCCCGCCGCTGGGGTTTGATCTGATGAGCCAGAAGCCGCAGCGCGGCGATCGCAGCCGACGAGATGACGACCGCTATCTCTTCCTGGAAGCGCTGATTTCGGCGCAGCAGCAGCTCTACATCAGCTATATCGGCCGTTCTATCCAGGATAACAAAGAGCGTTTCCCTTCCGTGCTGGTGCAGGAACTGGTCGATTACATTGGCCAAAGCCACTGTCTGGCGGGGGACGAAGCGCTGAACTGCGATGACAGCGAGCGTCAGGTGAAAGCGCATATCACGCATTTACATACCCGTATGCCGTTCGACCCGGCGAACTTTACTGCTGGCGAGTGGCAGAGTTATGCCCGCGAATGGCTGCCTGCGGCGAGTTCGCAGGGCGAAGCGCATTCACCGTTTATCCAGACACTGGAAAGCCAGCCGCTGGAGACGCTCTCCTTCGATCAACTTCAGCGCTTCTGGGCACATCCGGTAAGGGCTTTTTTCCAGATGCGTTTACGGGTTAATTTCCGTCCGGAAGAGAGTGAGATCCCTGATGCTGAGCCGTTTATCCTTGATGGTTTAGACCGGTATCAGTTGAATCTTGAACTGCTCAACACATTAGTCGAGCAGCAGGACGAAGATAAATTATTCCGCCGTTATCGCGCTGCGGGCCTGCTGCCTTATGGCGCCTTTGGTGAAATCATCTGGGAAACACAATGCCAGGAGATGCAGGAGCTTGCCGGGCGTGTCATTGAGCATCGTCAGCCTGCTGTAAGCCAGGAGATCGATCTTCACTGTGTGGGTGTTCATTTGACCGGTTGGTTGTCACGCGTGCAGCCGGATGGCCTGTTACGCTGGCGTCCCTCTTTATTGAGCGTTTCTCAGGGGGTGCAACTTTGGCTTGAGCATCTTGTCTACTGTGCCAGCGGTGGCACCGGCGAAAGCCGGTTGTTTGTGCGCAAAGAAGGTGAGTGGCGATTCCCGCCGCTGAAGCAAGAGCAGGCGATGTACTCTCTGGCGCTGATGATCGACGGTTACCGGGAAGGGATGACGAAACCGCTGTTGCTGGTGCCGGAAAGCGGCGGCGCATGGATAAAAGCCTGTTATGACGCCGCAAATGATGCCATGTTAATGGACGAGGAAACGCTACAGAAAGCGCAAAGCAAATTTCTGCAAGCCTGGGAGGGCAATATGATGGTTCGCGGTGAAGGCGAAGATATATGGTATCAGCGGTTGTGGCGTACCCTTGAGCCAGAGTGTTACGCTGAAATCACCGAACAGGCTCGCCGTTTCCTGTTACCGCTTTATAGACATAATCAGTCCGGCTGACTGTATGAAAATTACACAATCCGTAAGCATCCATTATTATGCGAGACGGTCACGGGCTGATATAACAAGAGTGCTGGCAAAGCCAGCGCGAGAATATCTGGCAGTTCCACAGTTACTGGAACCGCCAGAAATGTTAATGATGAGGTTCGTGAATGCCCCGCAGCACCTGGTTAAAAGTTTTCGTTCTGTTTTTTGTCCTCTGGGCGCCATTCAGTCAGGCCGACACTGGTTGGCAACCGGTTCAGGAAATTATCCGCAAGAGCGATAAAGATACCCGTCAGTATCAGGCGATTCGTCTGGATAATGGCATGGTTGTGCTGTTGGTATCCGATCCGCAAGCGGTTAAATCTCTCTCCGCACTGGTCGTGCCGATCGGTTCGTTGGAGGATCCTGATTCCCACCCTGGCCTTGCGCATTACCTGGAACACATGACCCTGATGGGTTCTAAAAAATACCCGCAGCCGGACAGCCTTGCCGAATACCTCAAGCTGCATGGCGGCAGTCATAACGCTAGTACTGCGCCTTATCGCACCGCTTACTACCTGGAAGTGGAAAATAACGCGCTGGACGGCGCCGTTGATCGTCTGGCGGATGCGATTGCCGCCCCGATGCTGGATAAAAAATATGGCGAACGCGAACGCAACGCGGTCAACGCCGAGCTGACCATGGCGCGTACCCGTGACGGGATGCGGATGGCGCAGGTCAGCGCGGAGACCATTAACCCGGCGCACCCGGGGGCGCGTTTCTCCGGTGGCAACCTCGAAACGCTGAGCGACAAACCGGGCAGCCCGGTACATCAGGCGCTGCTGGCGTTTCGCGATAAATTCTACTCTGCGAACCTGATGAAAGCGGTCATCTACAGCAACCGTCCGCTGAGCGAACTGGCGACGCTTGCGGTACAGACCTATGGCCGCGTGCCGAATAAAAACATTACGAAGCCGGAAATCACCGTACCCGTCGTCACCGATGCGCAGAAAGGTATCATCATTCACTATGTTCCGGCGGTGCCGCACAAAGTGCTGCGCGTTGAGTTCCGTATCGATAACAACACCGCTGCGTTTCGCAGTAAAACAGATGAGTTGATCACTTATCTGATTGGTAATCGTAGTCCGGGCACGCTCTCTGACTGGTTACAAAGCCAGGGGCTGGTTGAAGGGATCCGTGGCGACTCCGATCCAGTGGTCAACGGCAATAGCGGCGTGCTGGCGATTTCCGCTACTTTGACAGACAAAGGTCAGGTGAATCGCGATCAGGTGGTGGCGGCGATTTTCAGTTACCTGCAACTGCTGCGCGAAAAAGGCATCGATAAGCGCTATTTCGACGAGCTTTCCCATATTCTTGACCTTGATTTTCGCTATCCCTCCATTACCCGCGATATGGATTATGTTGAATGGCTGGCGGATACCATGATCCGCGTTCCGGTTGCGCATACGCTGGATTCGGTAAATATCGCCGACCAGTTTGATGCCAAAGCGGTGCAGGCGCGTCTTGACGAAATGACGCCGCAAAACGCCCGCATCTGGTATATCAGCCCGGATGAGCCGCACAATAAAACTGCCTATTTTGTCGATGCGCCTTATCAGGTCGATAAAATTACCCCGGAAACCTTTGCCGACTGGCAGAAGCGGGAGAGCGACATCACGCTGAAATTCCCCGAACTGAATCCCTATATTCCGGACGATTTCACGCTGCTCAAACCGCAGAAGCAGTACCCGCCCCCCGAACTGATTGTCGATGAGCCGACGCTGCGCGTGGTGTATATGCCGAGCCGCTATTTTGCCAGCGAACCGAAGGCGGATGTCAGCATGGTGCTGCGTAATCCACAGGCTATGGATACCGCGAAGAGCCAGGTGATGTTCGCGCTGAATGACTATTTGGCGGGGCTGGCACTCGATCAACTGAGCAACCAGGCGGCTGTCGGCGGGATCACCTTCTCCACCAATGCCAACAATGGCTTGATGCTTAATGCAAATGGTTACACCCAGCGCCTGCCGCAGCTTTTCCAGGCGCTTCTGAGCGGATATTTCAGCTATACACCGACGGAAGAACAGCTTGCGCAGGCCAAATCCTGGTACGCGCAGATGATGGATTCGGCAGAGAAGGGTAAAGCCTTCGATCAGGCGATTATGCCGGTGCAGATGCTGTCGCAGGTGCCGTACTTCCTGCGTGAAGATCGTCGTGCGCTGTTGCCATCGATCTCCTTGCAGGACATTTTGCACTATCGCGATGCGCTGAAAAGCAATGCGCGTCCGGAATTCCTCGTGGTTGGTAACCTTGGCGAGCAGCAGGCGAAAGACCTTGCTCATGCGGTACAAAAACAGCTGGGTGCCAATGGTACAGTGTGGTGCCGTAACAAGGATGTTGTGGTTGATAAACAGCAGAATGTGAGCTTTGAAAAAGCGGGCAACAGCACGGATTCCGCGTTGGCCGCGGTGTTCGTACCACCGGGTTTTGATGAGTACAGCAGCTCGGCCTATAGCGCGATGCTGGGGCAAATTGTACAGCCGTGGTTCTATAACCAGTTACGTACCGAGGAACAGCTTGGTTACGCCGTGTTTGCTTTCCCGATGAGCATTGGCCGTCAGTGGGGGATGGGTTTCCTGTTACAGAGCAATGGTAAGCAACCGGCGTATCTCTGGGAGCGCTACAAGGCTTTCTTCCCGACAGCGGAAGCGAAGCTGCGGACGATGAAACCGGAAGAGTTTGCTCAAATCCAGCAGGGGGTGATTGCACAAATAGTGCAAGCGCCGCAAACGTTAGATGAAGAGGCTTCCAAACTCAGCAAAGATTTCGATCGCGGCAATATGCGCTTCGATTCCCGTGATAAAGTAGTCGCTCAGATAAAACTGCTGACGCCGCAGAAACTTGCCGACTTCTTCCATCAGGCGGTGGTAGAGCCGCAAGGCATGGCGATATTGTCGCAGATCTCCGGTAGCCAGAGCGGGAAAGCAGAATATGCTCAACCGCAAGGCTGGAAGGTCTGGGACAGCGTCAGCGCCTTGCAGCAATCCTTACCGAAGATGACCGAGAAAGATGAGTGAAACCACTGCTGAGACCCTTGATCCCCTGCGCTTGCCGCTTACCGGCGAGCGCCTGATTGAAGCCTCGGCGGGCACAGGCAAGACATTCACCATCGCCGCACTCTATTTGCGGCTGCTATTAGGGCTGGGCGGCAATGCCGCCTTCCCGCGACCACTCAGCGTTGAAGAGCTGCTGGTGGTAACTTTCACTGAGGCCGCGACCGAAGAGCTGCGTGGCCGTATCCGTAGTAATATCCATGAGTTACGCATTGCCTGCCTGCGGGAAAGCAGCAGCAACCCCTTATATACCCGTTTGCTGGAGGAGATTGCCGATAAGCAGCAGGCGGCGTACTGGCTGATGCTGGCCGAGCGGCAAATGGATGAAGCGGCAGTCTTTACCATTCATGGTTTCTGCCAGCGCATGCTCAGCCTGAACGCGTTCGAATCTGGCATGCTGTTTGAACAGCAACTGGTGGAAGATGAATCTCTGCTGCGCTATCAGGCCTGCGCGGATTTCTGGCGGCGTCACTGCTACCCGCTGCCGCGTGAGATTGCTCAGGCGGTTCATGCATCGTGGAAAGGGCCGCAGGAACTGCTGAAGGCTATCGATCGCTACCTGCAGGGCGAAGCTCCGCAAATTAAATCCCCACCATCGGCGGATGAAACACTGGTTTCCCGCCACCAGCGCATTATCGCCATGATTGATGCTATCAAGCAGCTGTGGAACGCCGCAGTTGCCGAAGTGGAGCCGGTGATTGAAGCCTCCGGCATCGATCGGCGCAAATTCAACCGCGGCAATCAGGCAAAGTATATTGAGCGTGTATCCGCCTGGGCGCAGGAGGAGACACGCAGCTATCTGCTGCCGGAGGCTCTGGAAAAGTTTGCTCAGTCTTTCCTTGCCGAACGCACCAAAGCGGATAGTGTGGTGCCGGAACATCCGCTTTTTGTCGCTATCGAGGAACTGCTGGCTCAGCCGCTAACGCTTGACGATCTGGTGCTGACCAGCGCAATGCGTGAAATCCGCGAGGCGGTGGCGAAAGAGAAGCGTCGTCGCGGCGAACTGGGTTTTGACGATATGCTGAGCCGTCTGGATAGCGCATTGCGCAGCCCGAACGGCGAAGCGCTGGCCGCTGCGATCCGCGGACGTTTCCCGGTGGCGATGATCGATGAATTTCAGGATACCGATCCGCAGCAGTACCGTATTTTCAGCCGTATCTGGCACGGGCAGCCAGAGTGCGGCCTGTTGTTGATTGGCGACCCGAAGCAGGCCATCTATGCGTTTCGCGGCGCCGACATTTTTACCTATATGAAAGCGCGCGACGAAGTTAGCGCTCGCTATACCCTTGATACCAACTGGCGCTCGTCGCCGGGAATGATCGCCAGCGTTAACCGCCTGTTTATGCAGATGGAGGACGCTTTTATGTTTCGCCAGATCCCCTTCCTACCGGTTAAATCCGCCGCTAAAAATGCGGGTCTGCGCTTCACCTTCCGTGGAGAAATACAGCCAGCCATGAAAATGTGGCTGATGGAGGGCGAAGGTGTTGGCGTCGGCGATTACCAGGGTTTTATGGCGCAGCTCTGTGCCTCGCAGATCCGCGACTGGCTGAGAGCTGGTCAGCAGGGTGAAGCGCTGCTGTACGAAGGTGAGGGCGAGTATGAGAAAGTGCGACCGGTCAGAGCCTCAGATATCACCGTGCTGGTGCGCAGTCGCCACGAAGCGTCGCTTATTCGCGATGCCCTGATGCTGCTGGATATTCCCTCCGTCTATCTCTCTAACCGTGACAGCGTGTTCGACACCCCGGAAGCGCAGGAGCTGTTGTGGCTGTTGCATGCGGTGTTGGCGCCGGAGCGGGAGAGCACGTTGCGTAGCGCGTTAGCTACCTCCATGCTGGGGCTGACCGCGCAGGATATTGAAGCGCTGAATCTCGACGAACAGGCGTGGGATGAGAAAGTTGAAGAGTTCTCTCACTACCGCGAGCTGTGGCAAAAACGCGGTGTAATGCCGATGTTGCGCACGTTGATGAGTGCGCGCAATGTGGCAGAGAATTTACTGGCAACGCCTGGCGGTGAGCGGCGGTTAACCGATATTCTGCATATCAGCGAGTTGTTACAGGAAGCCGGAACGCAGCTTGAAAGTGAGCATGCGCTTACTCGCTGGCTGGCGCAGCGCATCGCCGAACCGAATGCTAATGCCTCCAGCGAGCAGTTGCGTCTGGAGAGCGACAAACATCTGGTGCAGATTGTCACCATCCATAAATCGAAAGGCCTTGAGTACCCGCTGGTCTGGCTGCCGTTTATTGCGAATTTCCGCGTCCAGGATCAGGGTTTCTATCATGACCGTGAATCGTTCGCGGCGATGCTTGATTTAAGCCATGGCGACGAGAGCGTCGAACTGGCGGAAACTGAGCGTCTGGCGGAAGATTTGCGCTTGCTCTATGTGGCATTAACGCGTTCGGTCTGGCATTGCAGCCTGGGGATTGCGCCGCTGATTCGCCGTCGCGGCGGCAAAATGGGCGAAACTGATTTCCATCAGAGCGCGCTTGGGCGGCTGATTCAGAAAGGTGAAGCGTTCGATGCTGCTGGTTTGCAGTATGCATTGCAGGCGCTGTGCAATGACGATATCGCCCTTTGCACACCGCCAGTTGCCGATAGCGCCCGCTGGCAACTACCGCAAATGGCGCTGCCCGTACTGAGTGCGCGGGAAGTGACGCGGAAAATTGCCGATGACTGGCGCGTGACCAGCTATTCCGGCTTGCAGCAGCGTGCTCACGGTATCGCCCAGGATCTGCTGCCTCGTCTGGATATCGATGCGGCCGGTGAACGTGAGGTTGTGGCTGAACCGATGCTGACGCCGCACCAGTTTCCGCGTGGCGCCGCGCCGGGAACCTTTTTGCACAGCCTGTTCGAAGATCTGGATTTTACCCAGCCAATCTCACCGCAATGGATGGCGGAAAGAGTACTGGCGGGGGGTTACGAAGAACACTGGGAGCCGGTACTGAACCGCTGGCTGGCGAGCGTGCTACATGCGCCGCTGGCCGGGACGGGCATTTCGCTGAGCCAGCTTACGGCGAAGGAGAAACAGGTTGAGATGGAGTTCTACTTGCCTGTGACGCAGACGATGAGCGCCCAGGCGCTGGATGCACTAATCCGGCGCTACGATCCGCTGTCGGCAGGGTGCCCGCCGCTCGATTTCCGCGATGTGCGCGGCATGCTGAAAGGCTTTATCGATCTCGTCTTTCGCCACGATGGGCGCTACTACCTGCTGGATTACAAATCCAACTGGCTGGGCGAAAGCGCGGAGGCTTATACGCAGTCGGCAATGGCTGCGGCAATGCAGTCGCACCGCTACGACTTGCAGTATCAGTTATATAGTCTGGCGCTGCATCGTTACCTGCGCCACCGCATCGCGGATTACCGCTATGAACAGTATTTCGGCGGCGTGATCTACCTCTTTTTACGCGGCGTTGAGGCGCAAAACCCGCAGCAGGGTATCTTCACCACGCGTCCTGACGCGGCGCTGATCGAACAGATGGATGCGTTATTTGCCGGAGAGACGCAGGAGGCGACGCCATGAGTATGACAACACGATTACGTGAAGCGGCGGAGCTGAAACTGTTGCGCCCGCTGGATGTGCAGTTCGCTCTGACCGTGGCAACGGAAGAGGAACCGGCGGTGATGCTGGCAGCGGCGCTGCTCAGCCACGACGCCGGTGAAGGACACGTCTGTTTACCGCTTTCACGTTTGACGCCTGAAGCGTATGCCAGTGCAGGAGCGATCTTTAGCCCGCTTTTTGAGTTGGCCGGGAACCCAGGCGACTGGCGGCAAACGCTGCTGGCATCGCGCGCAGTCAGCGACGGCGAAACGCCAGCGCCGCTGGTGTTGAGGGGGGATCGCCTCTACCTGAACCGCATGTGGCAAAATGAACGACAGGTGGCGGCATTTTTTGCAGAACGGCAGAGCCAACCCGAGGTGGATGAAACCCGGCTGGCGCAGGTACTGGAGACATTTTTCCCGACAACGGGCGAAGTGAACTGGCAGAAAGTGGCGGCAGCCGTGGCGCTCACCCGGCGTATTTCGGTGATTTCCGGCGGGCCGGGAACCGGGAAAACCACCACCGTGGCAAAACTGCTTGCGGCACTGGTACAGATGGTGGATAGCGGCAAATGCCGCATTTGTCTGGCCGCGCCGACCGGCAAAGCTGCCGCTCGGTTGACCGAGTCGCTGGGCAATGCGCTGCGTCAGTTGGATCTGACGGAACAACAGAAAGCGATGCTGCCGGACGAAGCCAGCACGCTGCACCGTCTGCTTGGCGCGCAGCCGGGAAGCCAGCGCCTGCGGCATCATGCGGATAACCCGCTGCATCTTGATGTGCTGGTGGTTGACGAGGCTTCAATGATCGATTTGCCGATGATGTCGCGGTTGATCGATGCGTTGCCGCCGCAGGCCCGGGTGATCTTTCTTGGCGATCGCGATCAACTGGCCTCGGTAGAGGCCGGAGCGGTGCTGGGTGATATCTGTGCGTGGGTGAATGCTGGCTATACCCCGGAGCGCGCGGCGCAGCTCTCGCGTTTAACCGGCTCAACGGTTCCTGCCGGAGAAGGGCACTGCGCCAGCACGCTGCGTGACAGCCTGTGTTTGCTGCAAAAAAGCTATCGTTTTGGCAGTGATTCCGGCATTGGCCAACTGGCGGCGGCGGTCAACCGGGGCGATAAAAATGCCACCAGAGCGGTGTTCAGTCATGGCTTTGGTGATATCGAGCGTAAGCCATTGCAGAGCGCAGAAGAGTATCAGGCGATGATCGACGACGCGCTCGCCGGCTATGGTCATTATCTGTCGCGGGTGCATGACAACGCCGCGCCGCAAGAGATTATCGCGGCGTTTAGCGAATACCAGTTGCTGTGCGCATTACGCGAGGGGCCATTTGGGGTGAGCGGGCTGAATGAGCGTCTGGAACTGGCTCTGCTGCGTAAACGGCAGATTTCACGCCCGGCGCATTCGCGCTGGTATCATGGCCGTCCGGTTATGATCTCACGTAATGATTCGGCACTGGGCTTATTTAACGGTGATATCGGTATTGCACTGGAGCAGGGGCAGGGGATCCGCGTCTGGTTTCCGCTGCCGGATGGCAGCATCAAATCCGTGCAGCCCAGTCGCCTGCCGGAGCATGAAACGGCGTGGGCAATGACCGTGCATAAATCGCAGGGTTCGGAGTTCGATCATACGGCGCTGATCCTGCCGGGGCAGTTTGTACCGGTAGTCACGCGCGAGCTGGTTTACACTGCCATTACCCGTGCACGCAGGCGGCTGTCGCTCTATGCGGACGAGCGCATTCTGGCGCAGGCCATTGCTACCCGCACCGAGCGGCGCAGTGGGCTGGATGCGTTATTCAGCGAGGTAGAGTAACGCCCCCGCAACGTGCGGGGGCAAGCTTTCAGGTAAGGTCGGCCATCAGCACTTTGGAACGGCGCTGATAGTTGTACATCTGCTTTTTGGTTTCCGGCAGCGAATCAATATCCACCGGGGTAAAGCCGCGCTCCTGGAACCAGTGGATGCTACGGGTGGTCAGCACAAACAATTTGCTCAGGCCAATCTGTCTCGCTTGCGCGGCAATACGCTCCAGCAGGACTTCACCGCGTGACGAGCTGCGATAGTCAGGGTGTACCGCCACGCAGGCCATCTCGCCGATTTTTTCTTCCGGGAAGGGATAAAGCGCCGCACAGGCAATGGTTAGATTATCGCGTTCGATAATGGTGAATTTGTCGATCTCCATCTCCAGTTGCTCGCGGGAGCGGCGCACCAGAATGCCCTGTTGTTCAAGCGGGCGGATAAGTTCGAGAATGCCGCCAATATCGTTGATGGTTGCGCGGCGGATCTGCTCGGCGCTCTCCATCACAATCTGCGTACCGATACCGTCGCGCGAGAACAACTCCTGCAACAGTGCGCCGTCTTCCTGATAGCTGATCAAGTGGCTGCGCCGCACGCCGCTGCGACAGGCTTTGACCGCGCCGCGCAGGAAACGCACCGTGCCGGAGTGGTAATCTCCTTGCGCTTCAAGCGCCTCGACGCGCACCTGCGCTTCATTCGGGAACAGTTCGGAAACAATATCGCCCTCGTCGTTCATTACCCCTTGCGACGAGCAGAAACCGATCATTTTTTCGGCTTTCAGCTTGATAGCTAGCTGGGTGGCGATCTCTTCGGAGGTGAGGTTAAAACTTTCGCCAGTAACTGACACCGCGACCGGCCCCATCAGCACAATCGCACCGCTGTCGAGCTGGCGATGGATCGCTTCCTCATCAATACGGCGAATACGTCCGCTGTGGCAATAATCCACGCCATCATCGACGCCCAGCGGCTGAGAAATAATAAAGTTGCCGCTGACCACGTTAATATGCGCGCCTTGCAATGGCGTATTGTTGAGGCTCATCGACAGCCGCGCGGTGATGTCGAGTTGCAACAGGCCTGCCGCCTGCTTAACCAGTTCAAGGGTTTTTGCATCTGTCACACGGGTGTGTTTGTGGTAAATCGGTTCATGATGATGTTCGGCAAGATTGGCGTCGATTTGCGGACGCGCGCCGTACACTACCACCAGCCGGATGCCGAGGCTGTGCAACAGGCCTATATCATTGACAATACTTGAAAAATTATCGTGCTCAATGGCTTCGCCGCCGAGCATAATGACAAATGTCTTTCCCCGATGGGCATTAATATAGGGAACAGAATGGCGGAATCCTTGTACCAGTTCGGTTCTGCGCTCTCTTACCACGGCCTGTCCTCAATGCATGATTATTCGTAAATTGTGTATTTTTATTCTTTTCTGCCGTCTGGTGCAAGTGCAAATTTTGTCGTCATTCAATAAAGTTGCCCCGGCGAAGCCATTGGGCAGACATATGTTTACCCTTTAATGGATGACAGTTTATGCATCATTCGTTAAAGTTTTCGGTCAATTCTGACGAATAGCATTATTTAGCGAAAAATTGCTCGGGAGAGGCATGTCGGGAAGTCAGTCATCGGTGAGCCGCCGCAGGTTATTAAAAGGGGCGGGAGCCATGTGGTTATTAAGCGTAAGCCAGATTGGTCTGGCAGCGGTAAGCCAGGTAGTGGCGGTGCGCGTCTGGCCGGCGTCTACCTATACGCGCGTGACGGTGGAATCTAACCATGTCATCAAATACAAGCAGTTCATGTTGAGTAACCCTGACCGGCTGGTGGTGGATCTCGAAGGCGTACACCTTAACTCCGTGCTGAAAGGCATGGGGACGCAGATTCGTGGCGACGATCCCTTTATCAAATCTGCGCGCGTTGGTCAGTTTGATCCGCAAACCGTGCGCATGGTGTTTGAGCTGAAACAGGATATTGCGCCGCAACTGTTCGCGCTGGCGCCGGTTGCTGGCTTCAAAGAGCGGCTGGTGATGGATCTCTATCCGGTGAATGCGAAAGATGTGCAGGATCCATTGCTGGCGCTACTGGAAGAGTACAACAAAGGCGATCTTGAACAGCAGATGCCGAAGCAAGATAGCGGCCCGCAGCCGGGGAAGGCGGGGCGCGATCGACCAATCGTTATTATGCTGGATCCCGGTCACGGTGGCGAAGATCCGGGGGCGATGGGGAAATACCGTACCCGCGAGAAAGACGTGGTGCTACAAATCGCCCGCCGTCTGTACGCGCTGATCGAGAAAGAAGGAAATATGAAAGCCTACATGACGCGTAACGAGGATGTATTTATCCCGTTGAAAGTGCGCGTAGCCAAAGCGCAAAAACAACGTGCGGATCTGTTTGTGTCGATTCACGCCGATGCTTTCACCAGCCGTCAGCCGCGCGGTTCTTCAGTATTTGCTCTTTCCACCAAAGGGGCGACCAGTACGGCGGCGAAATATCTGGCGAAGACGCAGAACGCTTCTGACCTTATTGGCGGCGTCAGTAAAAGTGGCGACCGTTATCTCGATCACACCATGTTCGATATGGTGCAATCGCTGACCATCAATGACAGCCTGAAGTTCGGCAAAGCCGTGCTCAACAAGCTCGGCAACGTTAATAATCTGCATAAAAATAAGGTGGAACAGGCCGGTTTTGCGGTGCTGAAAGCGCCGGATATTCCGTCGATTCTGGTCGAGACCGCATTTATCAGTAATGTGGAAGAGGAACGTAAACTGAAGACGGCCAAATTCCAGCAGGAAGTGGCAGAGTCGATTTTGGCAGGGATTAAAGCCTACTTCTCCGATGGCGCAACGTTGGCCAGAAGGGGATAACAGGGTGGCGCTAAAAGGCGCCATTTTTTACGCACGGCAGAAACAAAAAAACACCCGTTAAGGTGTTTATTGTGTTGGTTGCGGGGGCCGGATTTGAACCGACGACCTTCGGGTTATGAGCCCGACGAGCTACCAGGCTGCTCCACCCCGCGTCCGTCTGTTTACACTTCCATCATGTAAACTTTTTTCTTCACATTTTAATTGGTTGCGGGGGCCGGATTTGAACCGACGACCTTCGGGTTATGAGCCCGACGAGCTACCAGGCTGCTCCACCCCGCGTCCGTGGATGCGCACTATACTCTGCAAACTTATTGATGCAACCTTTTTTTGACTGATTCGACGAATTACCGGGATTATGTGTAAAAAAAATACAATCGGATTATTTTTTATGCGAAATTAGCGATGGGTTGTGCTGACTCATTTCTTTAGTGAATTGGGTTTGTTATCTTCACCCCGCTGCATGTTAATCAGAAGACGAGATATAATGAAAGGACGTTGGGCTAAGTTTGTACTCACAGGCGCCATGGTCGCAATCCTTGCCGCTTGCTCCTCCAAACCGACCGATCGCGGTCAACAGTATAAAGACGGAAAGTTTTCCCAGCCTTTTTCCCTGGTCAATCAACCTGACGCCGTCGGGGCGCCAATCAACGCCGGAGACTTCTCCGAGCAGGTTAATCAAATTCGTTCCGCCTCTCCACGCCTCTATAGCAACCAGAGCGGCCTTTACAATGCGATTCAGTCCTGGCTGATGTCGGGCGGCGATACTCGCACTCTGCGTCAGTACGGCCTTGATGCGTGGCAGATGGAAGGAACGGATAACTACGGAAACGTGCAATTTACCGGGTACTACACGCCGGTAGTGCAAGCGCGTCATACGCGTCAGGGCGAGTTCCAGTACCCGATTTATCGTATGCCGCCCAAACGCGGCCGTTTACCATCGCGCGCGGAAATCTATGCCGGCGCGCTCAGCGACAACTATGTGCTGGCGTACAGCAACTCGCTGATGGATAACTTTATTATGGATGTACAGGGCAGCGGCTATATCGATTTTGGCGATGGCAGCCCGCTTAACTTCTTCAGTTATGCCGGGAAAAATGGCCATGCTTACCGCAGTATCGGCAAAGTGCTGATCGATCGCGGCGAAGTGAAGAAAGAAGATATGTCGATGCAGGCCATCCGCGAATGGGGTGACAAACACAGTGAAGCGGAAGTGCGTGCGCTGCTGGAAGAGAATGCGTCGTTTGTCTTCTTTAAACCGCAATCCTGGGCGCCGGTGAAAGGTGCCAGCGCGGTACCGCTGATTGGACGCGCTTCTGTCGCTTCCGATCGCAGTATTATTCCGCCAGGTACCACACTGCTGGCGGAAGTGCCGCAACTGGACAATAAAGGCAAATTCAACGGTCAGTATGAGCTGCGTCTGATGGTGGCGCTGGATGTCGGCGGCGCGATCAAAGGCCAGCACTTCGATATCTATCAGGGCATTGGCCCGGATGCCGGTCACCGCGCAGGCTGGTATAACCATTATGGCCGGGTCTGGGTGCTGAAAAACGCCCCGGGCGCGGGCACCAGCGGCGGCATGTTCAGCGGCTGAGTATGATACACTCTGCGACCCTCTTTCCTCTGCGGAAGAGGGTTTTCTGTTTTCTTTGAGGTCTGTTTTATGTCAGCAGTAATCAGCGATGCCTGGCGTCAGCGTTTTGGCGGCACGGCGCGTTTATATGGCGAGAAAGCGTTGCAGTGGTTTGCCGATGCACATATCTGCGTGGTCGGCATCGGCGGCGTGGGTTCCTGGGCGGCTGAAGCGCTGGCGCGAACGGGCATCGGCGCGATCACGCTGATTGATATGGACGACGTTTGCGTGACCAACACCAACCGACAGATCCACGCCCTGCGCGATAACGTCGGCCAGGCAAAAGCTGAGGTGATGGCGGATCGCATTCGTCAGATCAACCCGGAGTGCCGGGTGACGGTGGTGGATGATTTTGTGACTGCTGACAATGTTGCGCAACTGATGAGCCAGGGCTATAGCTATGTGATCGATGCGATCGACAGCGTACGTCCGAAAGCGGCGCTAATCGCATACTGCCGTCGCAATAAGATCCCGCTGGTAACCACGGGCGGAGCCGGCGGGCAGATCGATCCGACGCAGATCCAGGTCAGCGATCTGGCGAAAACGATTCAGGATCCGCTGGCGGCAAAATTGCGCGAGCGGTTGAAAAGCGATTTTGGCGTGGTGAAGAACAGCAAAGGGAAGCTCGGCGTGGACTGTGTATTCTCCACTGAAGCGCTGGTTTATCCGCAGGCGGACGGTTCAGTCTGTGCAATGAAAAGCACGGCGGAAGGGCCGAAACGTATGGATTGCGCAGCCGGTTTTGGTGCTGCAACGATGGTGACCGCGACCTTTGGTTTTATCGCGGTCTCCCATGCGCTGAAAAAACTGATGGCGAAAGTGGCCCGTCAGACCAGCGCCTGACGCGCCGCATCCTGCACGGCGGCGGCCAGCGCCGCCAGCCCCTGGCTACGCGACGCGCTCAACTGGGCGCGTAAACCCAGTTCATCGAACAGCGCCAGTGGATCGTGGTGAATGAGATCATCCGGGCGCTTGCCTTCTACCGCCGTCAACAGCACGGCCAGCAATCCGCGTACAATCCGGCCTTCGCTCTCGCCGAAGAAATGCATCGTTCCCTCCGCGCTCAGTGTTGAACCGAGCCAGACGCGATTTTCGCAGCCGGGAATTTCCCGCGCCTGCGCTTTCAGCGCTTCCGATGCTGCAGGCAGTTGCTTACCGAGCATGATCAACTGACGGTACTTATCTTCCCATTGGTTCAGTACGCCAAACGTCTGGCGCAGCATCTCTTCGGTAACGGTTGTGCCGAACGGGTGTCCGGCGAAAGTCGGGCTTGTCATTAATCCACCAATATTTCCAGGGCGCGATCCACAGCCTGCACCAACGCGCCTACATCCTGTTGCGTATTATAGGGTGCAAATGAAGCGCGTAGGGTGCCGCTGACGCCAAGTGCGGCCAGCAGCGGCTGAGCGCAGTGCTGACCGGCGCGCAGCGCGATACCGTAGCCCGCAAGCAATGTCACCATATCGCTGTGATGTACGCCGTCAAAATCGAAAGCCAGCAGGCTTGAGTCCTGGCAGCGAAAGGAGCGGAAACCCGGACGTTTAGCCAGTTGATCTTCCGCCAGCGTCGCCAGCCCGCGGCTGTAGCTCTCCGCCTGGGCGATATCCAGCGTTTTCAGCCACTCCAGCGCCGCACTGAGACCAATAACGCCCGCCACGTTTGGCGTGCCGGCTTCCAGCTTGTACGGCACTGGCTGAGTGGTGAAGCCATCAAATGTTACTTCGTTGATCATCTTGCCGCCGCCCAGCCACGGTGTCATCCCATCCAGCAATTCCGCTTTACCATACAGCGCGCCGATACCATTGGGGCCATAGAGTTTGTGGCCGGAAAATGCATAGAAATCGATATCCAGCTGTTGCACGTTAGCCGGGAAATGCACGACGCCCTGCGCGCCATCAACCATCACCACCATGTCTGCCGCATGCGCCAGCGTAATCGCCCGCAGCAGATCCGGACAACCTCCGGTGACATTGGACATTTGCCCCAGCGCCAGGATGCGGCTGCGCGAGGTGATAAGCGACGGCAGGTGGTTGATATCCGGTAGGTGATCGGCACCGAGCGGCAGTTTCACCACCCGCGCGCCCGTTTGTTGTGCCACCATCAGCCACGGCACCAGGTTGGCGTGATGTTCTGCCTCGCTGACAATGATCTCATCGCCCGCTTGCAGACGCGGGCGCGCATAGCACTGGGCGACCATATTGATGGCTTCGGTAGTGCCATGTGTCCAGACGATGTTTTTGCCGGAGGGCGCATTGAGCAGTGCGGCGACCTGATCACGCGCGGCTTCGTAGCGTGCGGTTAACTGTTGCGCCTGGGCAAACTGGCTGCGGTGCACATTACCGGCGCTGAGGCTGTAAAACTGTTGTGTGGCATCGATTACCGCTTGCGGTTTCAGGGCGGTAGCGGCGCTATCCAGATAGACTCCAGCGTCGGCCAGCGCCGGGAACTGCGCGCGAAATTGCGATGGGTTAAATGCGTTCATGCGATTCCTCGTATCAATAGCGCGATCGTCGCGCAATTTTTCTGTCGGAGCAAGAACGTTGCGCTCCATCGGAATTGTCTGTTTGTCCTGATAGGGGGGGCAAGCAGGTTATGCTAAATAGTTTTATGTAAATTCTTAATATTCTTTCACTAAGCGTTTTTCGCAGCATTAATTGCCAGAAGGAGAAGAAGACTGCCGCAATTATTTCCGCATGTATGTTTACTTTTGCCCTGAGCGCCTGTTCCGGTCCGAATTACGCGTTACATACCAATGATGGACGCACGATCGTCTTGGAAGGGAAACCGAAAACTGAAGATCAGACCGGCCTGATTTCGTATAAAGACGCTAACGGCAACGAACAGCAGATCAATCGTACCGACGTGAAAGAGATGGTCGCTCTGGATAAGTAAGCGCTGAACGTGGGGTAAAAAAAAGCACCGCAATCTTGCGGTGCTACATTAATCACTATGGACAGACAGGGTAAATGTACAGGAAGTGAAAAAGGGGTAGCGTCGCTACCGTGGTCTGAATCGCAGACCAATTGCAAACACAACAACACAACATCACAACCGTAAGCCAAAAGCCCTTCAGAACACGCATTCCAAAAAAAGCTCTTCGTTCCGGCTCAGGAAGTGCCGCCACTATAGGTATTTGCTGGTAGAAGCTCAACGGACAATTTATAATGGCTCAGATAAAAAAAACTAATAGGTTAATCACTGTTTCCTTTTTGTTAAATTGCCTTTACATCTAAGTCTGAAAACCATGTCCAAGCGATTACCACCACTGAATGCATTACGTGTTTTTGATGCTGCCGCCCGCCATTTAAGTTTTACGCGCGCAGCCGATGAGCTTTTTGTGACGCAGGCCGCAGTAAGCCACCAAATCAAGTCTCTCGAGGATTTTCTCGGGCTCAAGCTCTTTCGCCGACGCAACCGTTCGCTGCTGCTTACCGAAGAAGGCCAGAGTTATTTTCAGGATATCAAAGAGATATTTTCCCAGCTGACGGAAGCCACCCGTAAGTTGCAGGCGCGCAGTGCAAAAGGCGCGCTAACCGTCAGTTTGCTCCCCAGTTTCGCCATTCAGTGGATGGTGCCAAGGCTCTCCGACTTTAACTCAGCTTATCCGGGAATCGACGTTCGTATCCAGGCCGTTGACCGTCAGGAAGATAAACTGGCGGACGATGTCGACGTGGCGATTTTTTACGGGCGCGGTAACTGGCCGGGAATGCGTGTCGAAAAATTGTACGCAGAATATTTGCTGCCGGTCTGTTCACCGCTGTTGCTGACGGGTGATAAAGCGCTGAAAACGCCGCAAGATTTAGCGCACCACACTTTATTACACGACGCATCACGTCGCGACTGGCAAACTTATACGCGGCAATTAGGTCTTAACCTTAACGTTCAACAGGGCCCCATCTTCAGCCACAGCTCTATGGTGCTTCAGGCGGCCATCCACGGACAGGGGATCGCACTGGCCAACAACGTAATGGCGCAGTCCGAAATCGAGGCAGGCCGGCTAGTCTGCCCGTTTAATGATGTTCTGGTCAGTAAGAATGCGTTTTATCTGGTTTGTCATGACAGTCAGGCAGAACTGGGTAAAATAGCCGCCTTTCGTCAGTGGATCCTGGCCAAAGCGGCAAGCGAACAGGAAAAATTCCGTTTCCGTTATGAACATTAATGCGCGCGCGTGGCGCGTATGACTTTTTAGGGGGCTCACATGACCAGCCGTTTTATGTTGATTTTCGCCGCGGTGAGCGGTTTTGTGTTTGTCGCGCTCGGCGCGTTCGGCGCACATGTTTTACGTAAATCTTTGGGTGTGCCAGAGATGAGCTGGATCCAGACCGGCCTCGAATATCAGGCATTCCACACGCTCGCCGTGCTCGGCCTTGCGGTGGCGATGCAGCGTCGAATCAGTATCTGGTTTTACTGGAGCAGTGTTTTTCTTGCGCTGGGCACCGTGCTGTTTAGCGGCAGCCTCTATTGCCTGGCGCTTTCGCATTTACGCCTGTGGGCGTTTGTTACGCCAGTCGGTGGGGTTTGTTTTTTAATCGGCTGGGCATTGATGTTGTTTGGCGCAATTCGTCTGAAACGTAGGGGCGTTGTTCATGAATAAAGTGGTATTGCTGTGCCGCCCGGGTTTTGAGAAAGAGTGCGCAGCCGAAATTACCGATAAAGCCGGCCGCCTTGAAGTGTTTGGTTTTGCCCGGGTGAAAGAGAATTCGGGCTATGTCGTGTTCGAGTGCTATCAGGAAAACGATGCGGACAAGGTGGCGCGCGAGCTGCCGTTTAGCTCGCTGATTTTTGCCCGCCAGATGTTTGTCGTGGGTGAATTGCTACGCGATCTGCCGCCGGATGACCGCATTACGCCGATCGTCGGTATGTTGCAGGGTGTAGTGGAGAAAGCCGGGGATTTGCGCGTCGAGGTAGCCGATACCAACGAAAGCAAAGAGCTGATGAAGTTCTGCCGCAAGTTCACCGTGCCGCTGCGAGGTGCGTTGCGTGAAGCGGGGGTGCTGGCGCGCAGTGATTCGACGAAACGTCCGGTGGTGCATATCTTCTTTATTGCCCCCGGTTGCTGCTATACCGGTTATTCGTATTCTTATAACAATTCGCCGTTCTATATGGGCATTCCGCGCCTGAAGTTCCCGTCGGATGCGCCGAGTCGTTCAACCCTAAAACTGGAAGAGGCGTTCCACGTCTTTATTCCTGCGGACGAGTGGGATGAGCGCCTGGCCAACGGCATGTACGCGGTGGATCTCGGCGCCTGTCCTGGCGGCTGGACCTATCAACTGGTGAAACGCAATATGTGGGTGGCTTCAGTGGATAACGGCCCGATGGCGCAAAGCCTGATGGATACCGGGCAGGTCACCTGGCTACGGGAAGACGGTTTCCGCTATCGGCCAAACCGCAATAATATCTCGTGGATGGTGTGCGATATGGTGGAGAAACCGGCGAAAGTCGCCGCGCTGATGGCACAGTGGCTGGTTCAGGGCTGGTGCCGCGAAACCATTTTCAACCTGAAGCTGCCGATGAAAAAACGCTACGAAGAGGTGTCAAATAACCTCGCCTATATCCAGCAGCAGCTGGATGAACATAATATCGCGGCGCAAATTCAGGCGCGCCAGCTATACCACGATCGCGAAGAAGTCACGGTCCATGTGCGCCGTATGTGGGCGGCCGTTGGCGGTCGTCGCGACGAGCGTTAAAAGCAACTGAGCCGGGCAATGTCCGGCTCAGGCGAGTTTGCTGTCAGAGACAATATGCGTCACATCATCCAGGTGCCCAATCTGCGCCTCTCCCGAACGATTGAATTTACTCTTATCGATCAGCAGTAACGACTGCGCTGCGCGTTTCAGCAGAATGGATTTAAATTCGGCATTGTAGGTGTTTGAATCCCAGAGCGCGCCGCTGCTGTCGATCCCTTCGCAGGAAAAAATAAACAGGTCGATATCGAGACATTTGAGCTGGGAGATGAGCGACGGATTGACGTAGCAGCCATATTTGCGCTCCAGCGTGCCGCCGGAACTGATCAGTTGCAGATGTTCACGCTTGCCCAGCTCCTGGCAAATTGGGTGGCTGTTGGTAAAGACATGGAGATTGCAATCCGGTAACTGACGGGCGAGATACCAGCAAGTAGAGCTGGCGTCCAGTGCGATCACCATGCCTTCCTCTATCCAGCCGATCGCTTCGCGGGCGATATCGGCCTTGTGGGCGTAATGGCTTTTCAGGCGGATATGAAAGGGATCGCCGCTGTCCTGGTTTTCCTGGTGGAGCGTCCTGGCGCGCCCGTGATTGCGCAGCACTTTTCCCTGCGCCTGCAATTCACTGAGATCGCGGCGAATCGTCTCTTTACTAACGTTGAGCTGCACTGACAATGCTTCGGTTGTCAGGCTCTGGTGATGCCTCAACAGATCGATGATGGTTTGTTGGCGTGCCGCTTTCATCTGCTCTTCTTCCGTCATCCGATGAAGGCCCGTATCATGTGGGCGTTCCGGGCAAAAAGATTACGGTGTTACCCCTTTTTTTAAAAGTATATTCCCATACTTCGCGCATTCTCCTGTGATAACGATCGCAAAGGCTTTTTGCGCCCGCGCGTAAAAAGCAAAGCGATCGATGTGAGTGAAAGGGGGGCAGGGCGATTGCACCGAGAGCGCATTGCGATAGCGTGCTTCGACATCAGGATCGAGCGTATCGCCTTCAACGGGGCTCATCATCACTAACGGCGGTGCGTAACTGTCGAGTTCGAACAGCGGAATAATGGCGCTCAGTAGTCTGTCTATCGGCAAACCATCGGCGCGGATCACTTGCGGACCAGCACTGTGCGCCGGGAAGTGGGCATCGGAAAAAATAATCTCATCTCCGTGTCCCATCTCCGCCAGCGCCTTTAATAGCTCAGGGGATATTAATGGCGAAATCGTTTTTAACATTTCACACTCCTTCAATGAGTTCGGTTACGGTTTCCGGCCAGAAATAGCGGTACTGATAGCGCACCTGCGCGCGGGCCTGCTCCGGGCTACTGAAAACGCCAATGCCATACCAGCCGAACATCGCTGCGCCTGCCACGGTGGTTTCCGCATCTTCCAGCACTTTGATCGGCATGTTGAGGCGGTTGGCTTTTATTTGATTCCATAAGGTGTTACGGCTTCCGCCGCCGACGAGTAACAGTTCGGTGGCCTGAAAACGACCGATTTGTTCCAGTGTTTGCAGATTACGCTTAAGCTGGTCTGTTAACCCTTCCAGCGCCGCGCGGTAGAAGTGGCCGCGCGTGGTGTTTAGCGTAACGCCTTGCCAGCCTGCGTGGTGGCTGCTCAGCAGATCGCACTGCATGATTACGCCCTCGGCACCTGATGGAATGTTGCGCGCCTCGTCAATCAACGTTTGCCAGGGTGTTTCTCGCGTCCACAACAGTTCGCGCACCCACTCCAGTACGCCAGAAGCCAGCCACTGCATGCCGGGGTTATACCATTCTGGCTGGCTATCCAGTTCGCAGGTAGATCCAGCGTGCTGGCTTAGTAAAGTGGTATCGACCTGCGCACTGCGCGCCATCAGGATCTCCCACGTTCCAGATGAGAGCACCACATCATCCTGCTGCGCGCCTGCGCCAAAGAGCGCGAACTGAGTGTCATGCCCCGCCGAAATAATCGGGATGCCCGCAGGAAGCCCGAGCAGTTGTGCGCCCCCGGCTTGCAGTAGACCTATTTGCTCTCCTGCTTCGACCAAACGGGGGAACAGGCGGCGCGGCAAACCCGCAGCTTGCAGAATTGGTGGGCTGAAATCGCGTTGATGAATATTCAGCAGTTGGCTGGTGCCAGCCATAGTGATATCGGTAGTGAATTCGCCGCTTAAGCGCTGGTTGATAAGTGAAGAGAGAAACAGCCATGCATGCGCACGCTTTAGCAGTTGCGGATGGTTCTCTTTTAGCCACACCAGCTTATAGAGCGTATTAAAGGCAAATGCTCCGACCCCGGAGATGGCCTGCAACTGTTGCGGTGACATCAAACGGCTGATGTTCTCCATCACCGCTATGGTTCGCGGGCATTTCCAGCTGATGACCGGATAGAGTAGTTTGCCGTGCTCGTCGACAAGCGCGCCGTCGACACCAAAGGTGGTGACCGTGATGCCGCGAACATTGCACATCGATAGCGTGGCAGTGAGTTGTCGGCAGCAAGTAGCGAAGCGTTGCAAAATGGCCTCCAGCGACCATTGATGCCAGGCGCTGTTTTGCGCAGCCATCTCGCTGGCATTTTCCGTTGCCGCGCGGGCAACGATGTTTCCATGGCGGTCAACGGCGATTGCTCGCACGTTGGTGGCGCCGCAATCGAGGACCAGTATGACGTCTTGTTTCATGCTAACCCCTGAAAAATCAATAAAGCCCGGTAAAATTGCATCTCCGGGCAACAACATTAACCGCGTTTGTAGAGCGGGCCGTAATTCTGGCAGGCGCGATAATCCTGGCCTTCGCTGTCCATACCATGCGCGGCCCAGGCTGAAGGACGATAGATTTCCTCGTCCTCCACGTTGTGCATGCTCACCGGAATGCGCAGCATGGCGGCAAGGGTGATAAAGTCTGCTCCTACGTGACCGATAGTCAGCACGCCGTGATTCGCGCCCCAGTTCGCCATCACCGAATAGACATCGGCAAACGGGCCTTTGCCGGTCAGGCGCGGTACAAACCAAGTGGTGGGCCAAGTGGAGTTCGTCCGTGCGTTAAGTGTTTCGTGCACGGCTTCCGGTAATTCAACGCTCCATCCTTCAGCGATTTGGAGCACCGGGCCGAGGCCTTTAATCAGGTTGATACGGCTCATGGTGAATGGAACGCTGCCTTCGGTAAGAAAGCGGGAAGAGAAACCACCGCCACGGAAATATTCATGGATCGCCGGGCACCATTCGGTGGCGGCCAGACAAGCATCGGCTTCCTGCTGGCTGATTTCCCAGTGGGGTTTCATAGTGGGTTTGCCCGCACTGTCACGCTGTTTACAGCAACCATCCAGCGCAGCCGAACCCGAGTTAATCAGGTGAATAATACCGTGTTCAGCCAACCCGTGCAGTGTTTGCCCCGTCACGCGCTGAACGGCCTCCGGTGACCAGTACGTCCGCACATCGGCAAACACCTGTGCGGTGCCGGTGAGTTGGTGACCGAACAACATAGCCACGCCGTTAAGGCTGTCATTTTCTGTCGCAACCACCAGCGACTCGCGCACGCCGTTCCAGTCAAATGAGCTATTGAGTAGCGCTTCGGCGGTATCGCCATTCGGGTATTGATCGGTCCAGTGGCGCTGGCCCTGGAAACCGGCAGCGATGGCGTTGTAACCGAGTGACTCTTCTACGCGTCCTTTTTCGGCGAGCTTCGCATTGCCCTGCATCATGTCGCGAATACACATTGCCATCAGCAGACTCTCTTTCAGCACACTGCGGCTTTGAGATTCATTACGTTTGTACTGTTCTGCATTCTGGTCTTCGCCATAGCGAAAATGTTTATCCGCCCACGCCAGCGCCATCTCCAGCTCTGTCTCGTCATAAATTTTCTGATCGATGCGACGGCGCAATTCGGTCATATCCACCGCCTGCACTTTCATACCAAGCCAGGATTCGAAGAAGTTGTGGTCGACAATGGAACCGGCAATCCCCATCGACACTCCCCCCACCGAGAGGTAACTTTTCCCCTTCAGGCTGGCAACCGCCAGACCCGCGCGGGCAAAGCGCAGTAGTTTCTCTTCGACATCCGCCGGGATAGAAGAGTCATCCGCATCCTGCACATCGTGACCGTAAATAGAAAATGCCGGGATCCCTTTCTGGCTGTGCGCCGCCAGCGCTGCAGCCAGATAAACGGCACCAGGACGTTCAGTGCCGTTGAAACCCCAGATAGCTTTCGGACGCAACGGATCCATATCGATGGTTTCGCTGCCGTAGCACCAACACGGCGTAACCGTAATAGTGGCTCCCACATTTTGCTGGCTGAATTTCTCTTCGCAGGCGGCGGCTTCTGTCATGCCGGCAATACAGGTATCTGCAATGACACACTCAATCTCTGCGCCGCTGGCATGGCGAAGCTTTTCGCGGATAAGCGCCGCAGTGGCTTTTGCCATATTCATAGTTTGCTCTTCCAGCGATTCACGTACACCCATGCGACGTCCATCAATCACCGGGCGAATACCGATTTTTGGCAGGTTGGTTTTTCTCATTACTAAGTCCCTCACGTTATGCGGAAAATGGTTTAGTTCGATTGCGAACGGAAACGGGCGAAGATGAATATGATGGCAAAGCAGGCGGCCGGTACCAGTTCAGCCGTCGGGATCTGGCCTGCGGCATCGCTGACAAATCCCATCACCGGCGTCACAATGCCGCCGCCAATGATAGTCATGACGATAAAAGACGAACCGTACTTGGTATCCTGACCAAGGTTTTTGATCCCCAGCGAGAATATGGTCGGATATTGAATCGACATAAATGCACTGCACAGCGTCAGGGCCATCAGGCCAATATGTCCGCCGCAAAAAGCAGAAATCAGACACATGATCATCGCCAGCAGTGCGTAGGTGGCCAATACTTTCTCGGGCGCGAAGCGGCGGATAAGCCAGGTGCCGGAAAAACGGCCAATGAAGAAGCAGACCATCGTGCCGGTCAGGTAGTTGGCGGCAAAGCCTGGCGTCATGCCGGGGATCTCTTCAATCGCATAGCGAATTAAATAACTCCAGCAGGCGGTTTGCGCACCGACATAGCAGAACTGCGCCAGCACCGCCCATCGCCAGTGGCGAATACGCAGCAGGCGGGCGAAAGAGGCCAGGAAAGAGCCCTGCGCAATATCGCTGTGATCGTCACTTTGCAGCGCCGGGAAGCGGGTGAGTATGATCAACAGCGCGACCAGCAACACAATCGCTACGATAATCATGTACGGCATCTGTACTGACAACACCAGACTGTGTTTGTAGGTACTCAGTTGCTCTGCTGTCATACTGTCGAGCGCTTCTTGCGGCTGGTGCGGCACGTTGGACAAAATCAGGCTTTGACCAAACACAACGGCGATAATAGCGCCGAAAGAGTTGAATGTTTGCGCCAGGTTGAGCCGGAAGTGTCCGCCGCTTTCCGGCCCCAATACGGTGACAAAAGGATTCGCTGCTGTTTCAAGGCAACCTAAACCAGCGGCAATAATAAAAAGCCCCACTAAGAATAAAGTGTAATTCATCATTTCAGCGGCTGGCCAAAATAGCGCGGCGCCACAGGCATATAAGAATAACCCGGTAATTATTCCGACTTTATAGCTCAGTTTTTTCATTAGCAAGCCAGCGGGAATTGGAATGACAAAATAACCGAAGTAAAACGCCGACTGAATCAATCCGGCCTGGAAGTTGGATAAGGTGAAAGCCTGCTGAAATTGCGGTAATAAAATGTCGTTTAAATTATTAGCTACGGCCCAAAGAAAAAACAGTGAGCAGAGCAAGGCAAATGGAATAATATGGCGTTTGCTTTGTTCCACATCGACTGCGCGAAAACTTTGCGTTTGGCTTGATGTATTTCCCATAGCACCCTCATTGGTTCAGAAACAGGTTCATTCAGTATCTGGCTGGCCCGATTTCCCTGCATATCACTTCCGGGTAATTCGCAAATAAAACTGGCGCAGGCAGGAATGCTTAAAATGATTTTCAAATAAATGTGCTTGCTTAATATGATGATGGTCACATTTATGCTTGTAAGGTGCCGTTGTGTGATTATCATCACCTTTATTTACTGAAAGGGATGACCGTTTAATTAAATAAAATTTAAAACCCACAGGGAATATGACCGAATTAATTTCTTCTCACGCAAACGGGCATCTATTGTTGGGGGTGAATGACCGTATTTAATTAAAATGCTCAAAACAGTCACTCGGCTGTAGAGTAAATAATTTTTTTTGATGCTTGTTTTACTTGTTTAATTGAAATTCATCACAAAATAAGAATCGAAAAATATATTTTTGCCAGCACAGCCTGATGATAACAATGAATTATTCGGAAAATTCAACAGGGCGGCTATTACGTTCTGTTGAGCCATTTTGCATCACTCAGCGAGGTAAAGAATGGAACGAAACAGACTGGCCCGGCAGATTATTGAGACTTGCCTGGAGATGACGCGTCTTGGTCTGAACCAGGGAACCGCAGGCAACGTTAGTGTGCGTTATCAGGGGGGGATGTTAATTACCCCGACGGGCATTCCCTATGAGAAACTAGCGGAATCGCACATTGTTTATATTGATGCGCAAGGGCAACACGAAACGGGCAAGTTGCCCTCAAGCGAGTGGCGTTTTCACCAGGCCGCTTACCAGACTCGCCCGGAAGCCAACGCGGTGGTGCATAACCACGCGGTACACTGTACGGCGGTGTCGATCCTCAATCGTCCTATTCCTGCTATCCACTATATGATTGCGGCTGCGGGTGGCAATTCCATTCCGTGTGCCCCTTATGCCACATTTGGTACACGTGAACTCTCTGAGCATGTCGCCGTGGCGCTGCAATACTGTAAAGCCACGCTGTTGCAGCATCACGGTTTGATTGTCTGTGAAGATAATCTGGAAAAGGCGCTCTGGCTGGCCCATGAAGTGGAAGTGCTGGCGCAGCTCTATCTCAGCACGCTGGCGGTGGTTGATCCGGTGCCAGTGCTGGATGACGAGGCCATCGCCATTGTGCTGGAAAAATTCAAAACCTACGGTTTGCGTATAGAAGAGTGATAAGCCCGCAGTAAGAAAGGCGCCCTGTTTTCAGGACGCCTGGGCGCTTACGGATTACCGGCTTTGGCCAGCTCTTTGGTTAACGGCAACATAATCCGCATCACGTCGCGGCTACGGTGCGCAATACGGCCAGGCAGGGCTTGATCGAGGAACTGCTGGTTATCGATGCGCGCGTTGTGGTAGCTGACACCATCAGGGAAACTTTTTGATTTCGCCCGCTGTTGCATGCCGTCTTTCTTACCGAGCGACCAGTTGGTGGCTTCCACTGACAGAACCGGGATCCCCGCTTTATCAAACACCTCGGCATCGTTACAGCAACTGGTACCTTTCGGGTAATCCGGGTTAAGACCGGGATTTATCAGCGCGCTGATACCGTGGGCTCGGGCGATAGCCAGCGCACGATCCCGCGTCAGTTTACGCACCGATGTTGGCGTATTTTTGCCGCTATTAAAGTAGAGCTTGTCGCCGACAATCAGGTTATTCAGGTTGATCACCAGCAAGGTATTTTTCTTCTCTTGCTCGCTCATCCGCGCGAGCACGTTTGCCGCGCCAAGATGGCCCTCTTCATCACCGCTGGTGGCGACAAAGCGGATGCTGTACTGCGTCGGCACGGATTTCAGTTCTTGCGCCAGTTCCAGCATCACGCCCAGAGCGGCTGCGTTATCATCCATCCCCTGAAGCGTCAGACCACCCAGATTGTTATCGACATCGGCATCGCTGTGCGGCGCATACGTATCAAGATGCGCCATAATCACGATCTGCTGCGGTAGCTTGCCTTCATGGGCGGCGATCACCGTACTGCCAGTGACATTTTGCCAGTTCTGCCGGTTATCTTTGGTAGTGTAGCGGTAGCGGGTTTTGAACTGGCGGATATCGCTCTGGTATCCCATCTGCGCAAACTGCTGCTGCAAATAGTCTGCGGAGAGCATTTCAGCCGGTGTGCCGGTCATGCGTCCAGGAAAGAGGGTGGCAATGTGACGAGCCTGCTCGTCTGCAAATTCACCGGGTTGGGACGTACTGGCATGAGCCGGAAAGATAAAGCATACGCCGAGCGCCAGGGCAGCGGTACGGAGGCGCAATGCGGAAAACATAGAGAGTCCTTTATGCAGCAATTTTTTTGACGTGCTTAGTATGAAACTGTGACTGGGTTTACACAATTTCATTTGTTCTTAACCTGCCGAAAATACTCGGCTTAAGCACTTTTTGATATTTGCATTGCCATTGCGTTATTCCTTTGCGGAACTACTCATTCCAATTCGTAATTTCATTCGCCCGGAACCGCCCCCTATAGTCGCACTATTGCTGGCTGTAAGTGAGTTGCTTTGTGGATTACCTGCCGTTATTTGCTGAAGTAAAAGACTGCCCGGTACTGGTGATTGGCGGCGGCGAAATCGCCGCGCGCAAAATCACCTTTTTGCGACGCGCTGGCGCACGCGTGCACGTTGTCGCGCAGCGGCTGGAACCGCAATTGCAACAGCTTGCCGACAGTCAGGCGATTCACTGGCTGGCGATTGAATTTGACGAGGCCCAGCTGGATGCCGTTTTGCTGGTGATTGCGGCAACCGATGACACGACGCTGAATCAGCGCGTCTTTGCGGCGGCAAATGCGCGCCACAAGCTGGTCAACGTGGTGGATAACCAGCCGCTGTGCTCCTTTATTTTCCCGGCGATTGTCGATCGATCGCCGCTGCTGGTGGCGATTTCCTCTGGCGGAACCGCGCCAGTGCTGGCGCGTCTGCTGCGTGAAAAGATTGAAGCTCTGCTACCGGGCAATCTGGGCCGCATGGCGGAAGTGGCCGGGCGCTGGCGTTCGCGTATTAAAGCTTTTCGCCGTACCACGGATGAACGTCGCCATTTCTGGGAACGCGCTTTTCGCGAACGTTTTGCCAGCCTGATGGCCGCCGGAGATGAACCCGCCGCCGAAAAAGCGCTCGAAGCCGAATTGGCTCAGCCGGGTTCTGGTCGCGGAGAGATTATCCTCGTGGGCGCCGGGCCGGGCGATGCGGGATTGCTGACGCTGCGTGGTTTGCAGGTGATCCAGCAGGCCGACGTAGTGTTTTACGATCATCTGGTCAGCGACGAAGTGCTGGATCTGACCCGCCGCGATGCAGAGAAAATCTGCGTCGGTAAACGCGCTGGTTCCCATGCGGTGGCGCAGCATGAGACCAACAGCATGCTGGTGGATGCGGCGCGCGAAGGCAAAACGGTGGTGCGGCTGAAAGGCGGCGACCCGTTTATTTTTGGCCGCGGCGGCGAAGAGTTGCAGGCTGCGGCAGAAGCTGGCATTCCTTTTCAGGTCGTGCCGGGTGTCACTGCGGCATCCGGCGCGACGGCTTATGCAGGCATTCCCCTGACGCACCGGGATTTTGCCCAGTCGGTAACATTTGTGACCGGCCACTATAAAGCCGACAGCGTACCGTTCGACTGGTCGCAACTGGCGCAAAGCCGCCAGACGCTGGCGATTTATATGGGCACCATGAAAGCGGCAGAGATCAGCGAACAACTGATTGCTCACGGGCGCGATAAAACCACGCCGGTAGCAGTGATCTCTCGCGGTACGCGCGCGGAGCAACAGGTTACTACCGGCACACTAGAACAACTCGAGGAACTGGCGCATGCTGCGCCGATGCCCGCCCTGCTGGTGGTGGGCGAAGTGGTACAGCTTCATCACGAGCTCGCCTGGTTCCGGCATACGATAGCAACGGACGCCTTTGATGCCTCCGTGATTAAACTGGCTTAAGGAATGGTTATGGATCAAAAACGACTCACTCATCTGCGACAACTGGAGGCGGAAAGCATCCATATCATCCGCGAAGTGGCAGCCGAATTTTCCAACCCGGTGATGATGTACTCCATCGGCAAAGATTCCAGTGTGATGCTGCATCTGGCACGTAAAGCCTTCTATCCGGGCACGCTGCCATTCCCGCTGCTGCACGTCGATACCGGCTGGAAATTCCGTGAGATGTATGAATTCCGCGACCATACCGCCAAAGCCTATGGCTGTGAACTGCTGGTGCACAAAAACCCGGAAGGGGTGGCGATGGGGATTAACCCGTTCGTGCACGGCAGCGCTAAGCACACCGACATTATGAAAACCGAAGGGCTGAAGCAGGCGCTGAACAAATACGGTTTTGACGCTGCTTTCGGTGGTGCGCGCCGCGACGAAGAGAAATCACGCGCCAAAGAGCGTATTTACTCTTTCCGCGACCGTTTCCACCGCTGGGATCCGAAGAACCAGCGTCCGGAGCTGTGGCACAACTACAACGGCCAGATCAACAAGGGTGAAAGCATTCGCGTGTTCCCGCTTTCGAACTGGACCGAGCTGGATATCTGGCAGTATATCTTCCTGGAAAATATCGACATTGTTCCGCTGTACCTGGCGGCAGAGCGCCCGGTACTGGAGCGCGACGGCATGTTGATGATGATCGATGATGACCGTATCGATCTGCAACCTGGCGAAGTGATCGAGCAGCGAATGGTACGTTTCCGTACCCTCGGCTGCTGGCCGCTGACCGGCGCGGTGGAATCTTCCGCGCAGACGCTGCCTGAGATCATCGAAGAGATGCTGGTTTCCACCACCAGTGAACGTCAGGGCCGCGTGATTGACCGCGACCAGGCCGGCTCGATGGAGCTGAAAAAACGTCAGGGATACTTCTAAGGAGCCGCCATGAATACCACTATTGCCCAACAAATTGCCAACGAAGGCGGCGTCGAAGCGTATCTGCATGCCCAGCAGCATAAAAGCCTGCTGCGCTTTCTGACCTGCGGCAGCGTCGATGACGGGAAAAGTACCCTGATCGGTCGTTTGCTGCACGATACCCGCCAGATCTATGAAGATCAGCTCTCCACGCTGCATAACGACAGCAAACGCCACGGCACGCAGGGCGAAAAACTCGACCTGGCGCTACTGGTGGATGGCCTGCAAGCGGAGCGTGAACAGGGCATTACCATTGATGTGGCCTATCGCTATTTCTCCACGGAGAAGCGCAAATTTATCATCGCCGATACGCCAGGGCACGAGCAGTACACCCGCAATATGGCAACCGGCGCGTCTACCTGCGATCTGGCGATTTTGTTGATCGATGCGCGTAAAGGCGTGCTGGATCAAACCCGTCGCCACAGCTTTATCTCCACGTTGCTGGGTATCAAGCACCTGGTAGTAGCGGTGAATAAAATGGATCTGGTGGAATTTAGCGAAGAGACCTTCGAAAACATTCGCCAGGACTACCTGACTTTTGCCGAACAATTGCCGGGTAACCTGGATATCCGCTTCGTGCCGCTGTCAGCGCTGGAAGGCGATAATGTTGCCAGCCAGAGCGAAAAAATGCCGTGGTACAGCGGCCCTACGCTGCTGGAAGTGCTGGAAACCGTGGAAATCCAGCGCGTAGTGGATACCCAACCGATGCGTTTCCCTGTGCAGTATGTTAACCGTCCGAACCTCGATTTCCGTGGTTTCTCCGGCACGCTGGCGTCCGGCGTGGTGAGCGTTGGTCAGCGTATCAAAGTGTTGCCGTCGGGTGTGGAATCGACCATTACCCGCGTCGTCACGTTTGATGGCGATTTACAGGAAGCTGCTGCAGGCGAAGCCATTACTCTGGTGCTGAAAGATGAGATCGACATCAGCCGCGGCGACCTGATTCTTGATGCGCAGGAAACCCTGCCAGCCGTGCAGCGCGCGTCGCTCGACGTGGTGTGGATGGCGGAACAGCCGTTGCAACCGGGCCAGAGCTACGACATCAAAGTGGCGGGCAAAAAGACGCGCGCACGCATCGATGTCATTCAGTATCAGGTGGACATCAACAATTTGACGCAGCGCCAGGTGGAGAGTCTGCCGCTGAACGGCATTGGCCTGGTTGATTTGACCTTTGATGAACCGCTGACGCTGGACGCGTATCAACAAAACCCGGTTACCGGCGGCATTATCTTTATCGATCGGCTAAGCAACGTGACCGTCGGCGCGGGTATGGTGCGTGATGTTCACATTGAACAGCCGACCAGCGCTTCGGAATTCAGCGCGTTTGAACTGGAGTTGAACCAGCTTATCCGTAAGCACTTCCCGCACTGGGGCGTGCGCGATCTGCTGGGAGGTAAATAATGGCTCTGCATGATGAAAATGTCGTCTGGCATGCCCATCCGGTAACGCCTGAGCAGCGCGAGCAACTCCACGGTCACCGTGGGGTTGTGCTGTGGTTTACCGGGCTCTCCGGTTCCGGCAAATCAACGGTCGCTGGCGCGCTGGAAGAGGCGCTGCATAAGGCGGGCGTCAGCACTTATCTGCTGGATGGCGACAATGTGCGCCACGGTTTGTGCAGCGATCTCGGCTTTAGCGATGACGATCGCAAAGAGAATATCCGTCGTGTCGGCGAAGTGGCCAAACTGATGGTGGAATCCGGGCTGGTGGTGCTGACGGCATTTATTTCTCCGCACCGCGCTGAGCGCCAGATGGTGCGTGAACGCCTGGGGGAAGGGCGTTTTATCGAAGTGTTTGTCGATACACCGCTGGCGATTTGCGAAGCGCGCGATCCTAAAGGGTTATACAAGAAAGCGCGTGCCGGTGAACTGCGCAATTTCACCGGCATTGATTCGGTTTACGAAGCGCCCGCATCGCCGGAAGTTCACCTGCAAGGTGAACAATTGGTAACAAATTTGGTCAGCCAATTATTAGACCTCCTCCGGCAGAGCGATATTATCAGATCCTGAGACGGTACTGGCGGTACGCGCCCTCTTCAGGTTCAGGCATCCCGGCGTGAAATTACGCTTGCTGAATTTGTGCGCGTATCTCCTGTTTATCGGTCGTACAGGAAACAGGATCCGATATGCGTAATAGTCAGAACATCACCCTTACACGGTCGCAATCACTCTCTGCGACTGCCGATGAAACCACATGGTCTTTTCCCGGAGCCGTGGTGGGGTTCGTTGCATGGCTGCTGGCGCTGGCGATCCCGTTTATGATTTACGGTTCCAATACGCTATTTTTCTTTCTCTACACTTGGCCGTTTTTCCTCGCGCTGATGCCCGTCTCCGTTGTGGTTGGCATTGCGTTGCACTCGCTGCTCGGTGGCCGGTTGCTCTACAGCAGCATGGCGACGCTGTTGACGGTCGCCGCCATGTTTGGCGTGCTGTTTATGTGGCTGCTGGGCTAACGGCCATACTTCAAAGCGTAACCCTCATTAAGGCAATGTGTCCGGCTACGGTTCGGTAGACATTTATGATAAAGTCTGGCACTTGCGCGGCATCACCCGACCCCGGAGTGGAGTCTGACGAAAAGTTATGGGATGATGGTGCCGTTTTTCAGGGGGCAGGATGGGTAAACTAACGCTGCTATTGCTGGCTTTGCTGGTCTGGCTACAGTACTCGCTGTGGTTCGGCAAGAATGGTCTGCATGACTACGGCCGCGTCAGCGAAGATGTGGCGACACAGCAGGCGACGAACGCCAAATTAAAATCGCGCAACGATCAGCTTTTCGCCGAAATTGACGACCTCAATGGCGGTCAGGAAGCGATTGAGGAACGCGCACGCAACGAATTATCCATGACTAAGCCGGGCGAAACGTTTTATCGTCTGGTGCCGGACTCGTCAAAGCGTACGCCGGGGTCAGCGCAAAACCAGAATCAGAATCAGAATCAAAACACACAAAATAATCGATAAACAGTCCCGGGTTTACGACATGTCAGCACTAATTCCGGACGTCTGTGCCGTGGTGCCGGCCGCCGGATTCGGCCGCCGCATGCAAACGGAATGTCCTAAGCAGTATCTCTCCATTGGCCAAAAAACCATTCTTGAGCACGCCGTAGCTGCGCTGCTTGCCCACCCGCGCGTTAGTCGGGTGATTATTGCCGTCACTCCAGGCGACGAGCGCTTTGCCCGTCTGCCGCTGGCGCAACATCCGCAAATTACCGTGGTGAACGGTGGCGCAGAACGCGCCGATTCGGTGCTGGCGGGCTTAAAGGCCGCTGGTGACGCGCAGTGGGTGCTGGTGCATGATGCCGCGCGTCCTTGTCTGCATCAGGATGATTTAAACCGGCTGTTACAGCTCAGTGAAACCAGCCGCGTCGGCGGTATTCTTGCCGCGCCAGTGCGCGACACCATGAAACGTGCAGAGCCGGGAAAAACGGCGATTGCTCATACCGTCGAGCGCAATGATTTATGGCATGCGCTGACACCGCAATTTTTCCCGCGACAACTGCTGCACGATTGCCTGGCCCGCGCTCTGAATGAAGGCGCGACGATCACCGACGAAGCGTCGGCGCTGGAGTATTGCGGATTCCACCCGGAGTTGGTTGCCGGACGCGCGGACAATATTAAAGTGACCCGACCGGAAGATTTACGGCTGGCAGAATTCTATCTGACCTTTTCAGACCTTCAGGAGAAAGCATAATGCGCATTGGACACGGTTTTGACGTACACGCCTTTGGCGGTGAAGGCCCGATTATTATCGGCGGCGTACGCATTCCTTACGAGAAAGGGCTGCTGGCGCATTCTGATGGCGATGTGGCGCTGCACGCGCTGACCGATGCGCTGCTGGGTGCGGCGGCGCTGGGCGACATCGGCAAACTGTTCCCGGATACCGATCCGGCGTTTAAAGGCGCCGATAGCCGCGCGTTGCTGCGCGAGGCCTGGCGACGTATTCAGGCGAAGGGTTATACACTGGGTAACGTTGATGTGACCATCATTGCTCAGGCACCGAAAATGCTGCCGCACATTCCGCAGATGCGCGTCTTCATCGCCGAAGATCTCGGCTGCCATATGGATGATGTTAACGTCAAAGCCACCACCACCGAAAAACTCGGTTTTACCGGGCGTGGCGAAGGTATTGCCTGTGAAGCGGTCGCGCTGCTGGAGAAGGCGGTAAAATGACAGAATTCGAAAACCTGACCTGGCTGCATGGCAAACCGGCAGGCAGCGGGATCCTCAAAGCCAACCCGGAAGATTTCGTTGTTGTGGAGGATCTCGGCTTTGAACCGGACGGCGAAGGCGAACATATTCTGGTGCGTATTTTGAAAAATGGCTGCAACACCCGTTTTGTGGCAGATGCGCTGGCAAAATTCCTAAAAATTCATGCACGCGAAGTGAGCTTTGCCGGGCAAAAAGATAAACATGCGGTGACCGAGCAGTGGCTGTGCGCCCGCGTGCCGGGGAATTCGATGCCGGATCTCAGCGCGTTTGAGCTTGAAGGTTGTAAAGTGCTGGAATATGCCCGCCACAAGCGCAAGCTGCGACTGGGCGCATTGCAGGGCAACGCATTTACATTGGTGCTGCGTGAAGTAAGCGATCGGGCGGATGTGGAAGCCCGTTTACAGGCCATCAGTGAAAAAGGTGTGCCGAATTATTTCGGTGCGCAGCGTTTTGGTATTAGCGGCAGCAATTTGCAGGGCGCGTTATGCTGGGCGCAGAGCAATACGCCGGTACGCGATCGTAATAAACGCAGTTTCTGGCTGTCGGCGGCGCGTAGCGCGTTGTTTAATCAAATCGTCAACGAACGATTGAAAAAAACAGAATTTAATCAAGTTGTTGACGGTGATGCGCTACAATTAGCGGGGCGCGGTAGCTGGTTTGTCGCCAGCGAGGAAGAGCGCGCGGAATTGCAGGCGCGCGTCGATGCGAAAGCCTTAATGATTACCGCAGCGCTGCCGGGCAGCGGCGATTGGGGTGTGCAGCGAGCAGCGCTGACGTTTGAGCAACAGGCGGTTGCCGATGCGCCGGAGTTGCAGGCGTTGCTGGTGCGGGAAAAAGTTGAAGCTGCGCGCCGTGCAATGCTGCTCTATCCGCAGAAGCTTTGCTGGAACTGGTGTGATGATGTCACCGTCGAGTTACGTTTCTGGCTCCCGGCGGGAAGTTTTGCCACCAGCGTGGTCAGGGAACTTATTAACACATCGGGTGATTATGCGAATATTGCTGAGTAACGATGACGGGATCCACGCGCCGGGAATTCAGACGCTGGCAAAAGCGTTGCGCGAGTTTGCCGATGTTCAGGTGGTCGCGCCCGATCGTAACCGCAGCGGTGCGTCTAATTCACTGACGCTCGAATCCTCGCTCCGTACTTTTACCTTTGAAAACGGCGATATCGCTGTACAGATGGGCACGCCGACCGACTGCGTTTACCTTGGGGTGAACGCGCTGATGCGTCCGCGTCCGGATGTGGTGGTTTCCGGCATTAATGCCGGGCCGAATCTCGGTGACGATGTGATCTACTCCGGCACCGTTGCAGCCGCGATGGAAGGGCGTCATCTCGGTTTTCCGGCGCTGGCCGTCTCGCTCAACGGGCATACCCATTATGAAACGGCAGCCGCCGTCACCTGTTCTCTTCTGCGCGCGCTCAGCCGCGAGCCGCTGCGTACCGGGCGGATCCTCAATATCAACGTGCCGGATCTGCCGCTCGATCAGATCAAAGGTATTCGCGTTACTCGTTGCGGTAGCCGTCACCCGGCCGATCAGGTTATTCCGCAGCAGGATCCGCGCGGCAACACACTGTACTGGATTGGTCCGCCCGGGGAAAAATGCGATGCCGGGCCGGATACGGATTTTGCAGCTGTGGATGAAGGCTACGTTTCTGTCACGCCGTTGCATGTAGATTTAACAGCATACAGCGCGCATGATGTGGTTTCAGGCTGGCTGGATCGTGTCGGAGTGGATTCGCAATGGTGAGTAAACGCGTACAGGATCTTCTCAATCAATTACGCGCGCAGGGCATTAAAAATGAGCGGGTGCTTGAGGCGTTATCGCAAGTGCCGCGCGAGAAATTTATTGATGAGGCGTTTGAACACAAAGCATGGGATAACGTCGCGTTGCCCATTGGTCAGGGGCAAACCATTTCGCAGCCGTATATGGTGGCGCGAATGACCGAACTGCTTGAGTTGACACCCGCGTCGCGAGTGCTGGAAATCGGCACTGGCTCTGGTTATCAAACGGCGATTCTGGCGCGTCTTGTACACCATGTCTGTTCCGTTGAACGTATCAAAAGCCTGCAATGGCAGGCGCGCCGTCGCCTGAAGCAGCTTGACCTACACAATGTTTCTACTCGTCACGGTGATGGCTGGCAGGGGTGGCAGGTTCGCGCTCCGTTTGACGCCATTATTGTGACCGCCGCCCCGCCGGAGATCCCTGCCGCATTGATGTCGCAGCTGGATGATGGCGGTCTTCTTGTCTTACCCGTAGGCGACGAAATGCAACAGTTGAAGCGCGTTCGTCGGCGCGGAAGCGAATTTATTATTGATACGGTGGAAGCGGTGCGCTTTGTTCCGCTGATAAGAGGCGAACTGGCCTGAGTTACAGAGTTTTCCCTGAGATTTTCAGGCCGTAACAGCGTATGGTAGATACATTTGCCGCCAGGCGTCGCGGTTATCTTTAAGTTATTGGTTATCTATATATTGTTGGGGGGATAAATGAGCGCGGGAAGCCCGAAATTCACCGTAAGCCGTATTGCGGCATTGTCACTGGTTTCGCTGTGGCTGGCAGGGTGTTCAAATTCCACTAATGCTCCGGCCCCGGTCAGTTCTGTTGGCGGTAATGCCAGTTCAAATTCCAGTTCCGGAATGTTGATCACGCCTCCGCCAAAACTTGGTACATCATCGCAGCAGCAAATTCAGCCTGTACATCGCCCGAACGCACAGCCAACGCAGATTCAGCCGGTGGCACAGACGCCTGTTGAAACCGTTAATGGGCACATTGTCTATAACCGCCAGTACGGCAATATTCCCAAAGGCAGCTATACCGGCGGTAGTACCTACATGGTGAAACGTGGCGATACACTATTTTATATCGCGTGGATTACCGGGAACGATTTTCGTGATCTGGCGCAGCGTAATAATGTCGCCGCGCCTTATAACCTTGAAGTCGGGCAAACGTTGCAGGTGGGTAATGCATCCGGAACGCCAATTACGGGTGGAAATGCCATTACGCAGGCTGATGCGTCAGCACAAGGAATAGTCTCAAAACCTGCACAAAATTCCAGCGTAGTGGTTGCTTCGAAACCGACAATTACGTATTCTGAAGATTCAGGTGAACAAAGTGCTAACAAAATGTTGCCGAACAACAAGCCTGCGACAACCATCACAGCGCCTGTTACGGCACCTTCTGTAAGCTCAACCGAACCGACTGCCAGCAGTACATCAACCAGCTCGCCGATAGCTTCATGGCGCTGGCCGACTGAGGGCAAAGTTATCGACAACTTCTCTGCTACCGAAGGTGGCAATAAAGGTGTTGATATCTCCGGTAGCAAAGGACAGGCTATTGTCGCGACCGCAGATGGGCGCGTTGTATATGCCGGTAACGCGCTGCGCGGTTACGGTAATTTGATCATCATAAAACATAACGATGATTACCTGAGTGCCTACGCCCATAACGACACAATGCTGGTCCGGGAACAACAAGAAGTTAAGGCGGGGCAAAAAATAGCTACCATGGGTAGTACCGGAACCAGTTCTACACGCTTGCATTTTGAAATTCGTTACAAGGGGAAATCCGTTAACCCGCTGCGCTATTTGCCGCAGCGATAAATCGGTGCAAGGTTATTGAAGGCTCCCCATAGAGCCGTTGCTGTGCGCGCAGATGCCGCTGCAACGGGCGCAATGAGGTGTTTTCAGGAGCTTTGCTCAGGGATCACGGGTAGGAGCCACCTTATGAATCAGAATACGCTGAAAGTTCATGATTTAAATGAAGACGCGGAATTTGATGAAAACGGAGCAGAGGTTTTTGACGAAAAAGCCTTAGTAGAAGAGGAACCCAGTGATAACGACCTGGCTGAAGAGGAGCTGTTATCGCAGGGGGCAACCCAGCGTGTATTAGATGCTACTCAGCTGTACCTTGGGGAAATTGGGTATTCCCCACTATTAACGGCCGAAGAAGAGGTCTATTTTGCACGCCGCGCATTACGTGGTGATGTCGCTTCCCGCCGTCGCATGATCGAAAGTAACCTGCGTCTGGTGGTTAAGATTGCCCGTCGTTACAGTAATCGTGGTCTGGCGTTGCTGGATCTGATTGAAGAAGGGAATCTGGGGCTGATCCGTGCCGTTGAGAAATTTGACCCTGAACGTGGGTTCCGTTTTTCAACGTATGCGACCTGGTGGATTCGTCAGACCATTGAGCGGGCGATTATGAACCAAACCCGCACCATTCGTCTGCCAATCCACATTGTTAAAGAGCTGAACGTCTATTTGCGTACCGCGCGTGAGTTGTCCCATAAGCTGGACCACGAACCGAGTGCGGAAGAGATAGCTGAACGGCTGGACAAACCGGTTGACGATGTAAGCCGTATGCTGCGTCTCAACGAGCGCATTACCTCAGTCGATACGCCGTTAGGCGGAGATTCTGAAAAAGCGCTGCTGGATATCCTGGCCGATGAGAAAGACAACGGTCCGGAAGACACCACGCAAGACAATGATATGAAACAAAGCATTGTCAAATGGCTGTTCGAACTGAACGCCAAACAGCGTGAAGTGCTGGCGCGTCGTTTCGGTCTGCTGGGGTACGAAGCTGCGACACTGGAAGATGTGGGCCGTGAAATTGGTCTCACTCGCGAACGTGTTCGTCAGATTCAGGTTGAAGGTCTGCGTCGTTTGCGCGAAATCCTGCAAACGCAAGGGCTGAATATCGAAGCGCTGTTCCGCGAATAAGCATGTTTTCAAGCCAAAAGGGCCGCTCGTATACGACGCGGCCTTTTTCTTTTCTGCTGTTACGCTTTATCCATCATTTTTCTGATTAGTGCTGAAAAAGCTGTCTGCTCTTCGGTGCTCAGACGGCCAAGAAACGCCTGATCCACGCCATTACCGACAGGGACACTGCTTGCCAGCAGCGTTTCTCCTTCTTGCGTCAAATAGATAAACCGCCGACGCTTATCCGCCGGATCGTTTTCCCGCCGTACTAATCCCCGGCTCTCCATACGGCTCAGCATCTCCGCCAGCGTCGCCTTGGTACTGACAGCTACCTCTGTTAACGCAACTTGCTCAATGCCTGGGTTTTCTGCAATTGAGCGCATCACTGCATATTGCGGCTTAGTTAACTCGGGCAGCGCTTGCTGCCACTGCGCGGTATGCTGTTGAAAAAGCTGACGTAGCAGGTGAAATGCTTCGTTCCTTAATTTCATTAGCGCTCTCCATCATGATCCTATTCTTATCATAGCGGCTTCTGCGCTGCTTTATAACGATCGTCAGTTTCACTTTTCGTGCTGCAACGTTTTGGGTGACTTGTCAGGATCATTTTGCAGGCGTACATTATTTTATAATGTTCGTATACGAACGATATTGAGGTGGTGAATGAAGCTGATTGTGGGAATGACCGGTGCGACGGGCGCGCCATTGGCGGTTGCACTGTTGCAGGCATTGCAGCAGATGCCGCAGGTAGAAACGCATCTGGTGATGTCAAAATGGGCAAAAACGACCATTGAACTGGAAACCCCATTTAGCCCGCGTGAGGTTGCTGCGCTGGCGGATCATTGCCATAACCCGGCGGATCAAGCGGCGATAATCTCCTCCGGATCGTTTCATACCGACGGCATGATCGTCATTCCATGCAGTATGAAAACGCTCGCGGGCATTCGCGCAGGCTATGCCGAAGGGCTGGTGGGACGCGCCGCCGATGTGGTGCTAAAAGAGGGACGCAAGCTGGTGCTGGTACCGCGTGAAACGCCGCTGAGCGCCATCCATCTGGAAAATATGCTCGCCTTATCCCGCTTGGGCGTCGCCATGGTTCCGCCGATGCCCGCCTATTACAACCACCCACAAACGATTGACGACGTCACGCTGCATATTGTCGCTCGCGTGCTGGATCAGTTCGGTCTTTCGCTGCCGCAGGCGAAGCGCTGGGGTGGTTTGCAGGCGGCACAGGATTATTCACAGGAGAATGCATAATGGCTTTTGATGATTTACGCAGTTTTTTACATGCGCTGGACGAGCAAGGACAGTTGCTGAAAATCAGTGAAGAGGTGAATGCCGAGCCGGATTTGGCCGCCGCCGCGAACGCGACCGGCCGCATTGGTGAAGGCGCCCCTGCACTGTGGTTCGATAATATCAGCGGTTTTGTTGATGCCCGCGTCACGATGAACACTATCGGTTCCTGGCAGAACCACGCGATTTCACTGGGATTACCGCCGAACACGCCGGTTAAGCAGCAGATTGACGAATTTATCCGTCGCTGGGATAAGTTCCCGGTAGCCCCGGAACGTCGCGACAATCCGCCGTGGGCGGAGAACAGTGTCGATGGAGATGACATCAATCTGTTCTATATTTTGCCGCTGTTCCGTCTGAACGATGGCGATGGCGGTTTCTATCTTGATAAAGCCTGCGTTGTTTCCCGCGATCCGCTCGATCCCGATCACTTTGGCAAACAGAACGTCGGCATCTACCGCATGGAAGTGAAGGGCAAACGCAAACTTGGCCTGCAACCGGTGCCAATGCACGATATTGCGCTGCATCTGCATAAAGCGGAAGAGCGCGGCGAGGATCTGCCCATCGCGATTACGCTCGGTAACGATCCGATTATTACCCTAATGGGCGCCACGCCGCTGAAATACGATCAGTCGGAATATGAGATGGCGGGCGCATTGCGCGAAAGCCCATACCCGATTGCTATTGCGCCGCTGACCGGTTTCGATGTGCCATGGGGATCGGAAGTGATCCTCGAAGGGGTGATCGAAGGGCGTAAGCGCGAGATCGAAGGGCCGTTCGGTGAGTTCACCGGCCACTATTCTGGCGGGCGCAATATGACGGTGGTGCGCATCGATAAAGTCTCTTATCGCACGAAACCGATTTTTGAATCCCTTTACCTTGGCATGCCGTGGACGGAAATCGATTATCTTATAGGGCCTGCAACCTGTGTGCCGCTGTATCAGCAGTTAAAAGCCGAGTTCCCGGAAGTGCAGGCGGTAAACGCCATGTATACCCACGGTCTGCTGGCGATTATCTCCACCAAAAAACGTTACGGCGGCTTCGCCCGAGCGGTGGGCTTGCGTGCCATGACCACGCCGCACGGCCTTGGTTATGTGAAGATGGTGATCATGGTTGATGAAGATGTCGATCCGTTTAACTTGCCGCAGGTGATGTGGGCGCTGTCGTCGAAAGTAAACCCGGCAGGCGATCTGGTGCAGTTGCCGAATATGTCGGTACTGGAACTCGATCCGGGTTCAAGCCCGGCTGGAATCACCGACAAACTGATTATCGACGCCACCACGCCGGTTGCGCCGGATAACCGTGGCCACTACAGCCAGCCGGTACGCGATTTGCCGGAAACTAAAGAATGGGTTGAAAAACTGACCGCCATGCTGGCGAGCCGCCAAAAATAAGGAACGAAAAATGATCTGTCCACGTTGTGCCGATGAGTACATTGAAATCATGGCGACGTCGCCGGTAAAAGGGGTCTGGACGGTGTACCAGTGCCAGCACTGTTTATACACCTGGCGTGATACCGAACCGCTGCGCCGTACCAGCCGCGAGCACTATCCACAAGCGTTTCGTATAACGCAAAAAGATATGGATGGCGCGCCGCAGGTGCCGACGATTCCGCCACTGCTGGCAGAAAATCAAAGGTAACCGCATGTAAACCCGACCTGCATAGAATTGCAGGCCGGATTCGATCCCTGAGCGTGAAAACGCCCAGGTTGCCAGTGCCTTACACCAGGCTCTTCAGGCGGTAAATCCATTCCAGCGCCTGACGCGGCGTTAAGCTGTCCGGATCGAGATTTACCAGCGCTTCCACCGCCGGGCTGGTCTCTTCTGCCGGAGCCAGCAGCGACATCTGCGTGCCGTCTATTTGCGTGGCCGCCGCATTCGGCGACAGGCTTTCCAGCTCGCGCAATTTGCTGCGCGCGCGTTTAATCACCTCTTTTGGCACGCCCGCCAGCGCCGCGACCGCCAGGCCGTAACTCTTACTGGCCGCGCCGTCCTGCACGCTGTGCATAAAGGCGATAGTATCGCCATGCTCCAGCGCGTCGAGATGTATGTTTGCCACACCTTCCATTTTTTCCGGCAGTTGCGTCAGCTCAAAATAGTGAGTTGCGAACAGCGTCAATGCCTTGATTTTATTCGCCAGGTTTTCCGCACATGCCCATGCCAGCGACAGACCATCATAGGTCGATGTCCCGCGACCAATTTCATCCATCAGTACCAGGCTGTTTTCCGTGGCGTTATGCAGGATGTTGGCGGTTTCGGTCATCTCCACCATAAAGGTCGAACGTCCGCTCGCCAGATCGTCTGCCGCGCCGACGCGGGTAAAGATGCGATCGATTGGGCCGATCTCGACTTTTTGCGCGGGCACATAGCTGCCGATATAGGCCAGCAGCGCAATCAGCGCAGTCTGGCGCATAAAGGTGCTTTTACCGCCCATGTTCGGCCCGGTGATGATTAACATCCGGCGCTGTGGCGATAAATTCAGCGGGTTAGCAATAAACGGCTCTTTCAGTACCTGCTCGACCACCGGATGACGCCCTTCAATAATGCGGATGCCTGGCTTATCAATAAAGGTCGGGCAGCTGTAATTCAGGGTATATGCGCGCTCCGCCAGGTTCACCAGTACATCCAGTTCCGCCAGCGCAGAGGCGCTATGTTGCAGGTCGGCCAGATGCGGCATCAGCAGATCGAACAGCTCGTCATAAAGCTGTTTTTCCAGCGCCAGTGCTTTGCCTTTCGAGGTCAGAACTTTGTCTTCGTACTCTTTCAGTTCCGGAATAATGTAGCGTTCGGCATTTTTCAGCGTCTGGCGGCGCACGTAATGAATCGGCGCCAGATGGCTTTGTCCGCGGCTAATCTGGATGTAGTAACCGTGTATCGCGTTATAACCCACTTTCAGCGTATCCAACCCGAGGCGTTCGCGCTCGCGGATCTCCAGTCGGTCAAGATAGTCAGTCGCGCCATCTGCCAGACCGCGCCATTCGTCCAGCTCGGCATTATAACCCGGCGCAATCACGCCGCCATCGCGCACCAGCACCGGCGGCGCATCGATAATTGCGCGCTCCAGCAACTCGCGCAGTTCGCTGAACTCGCCCATTTTTTCGCGAAGCGCCTGCACTGGCGCGCTTTTCACTTCTACCAACTGCGCACGCAGTTCCGGCAGTTGCTGGAAAGCGTGACGCATACGCGCCAGGTCGCGCGGACGTGCAGTGCGCAGCGCCAGACGTGCCAGAATACGCTCCAGATCGCCCACCTGACGCAGCACCGGTTGCAGTTCGCCGCAGTGATCCTGCAATGCGCCGATGGTTTGCTGGCGTTCCGTCAGCACTGTTGTATCGCGGACCGGCATATGCAGCCAGCGTTTCAGCATGCGGCTGCCCATTGGCGTTACGGTGCAATCAAGTACCGAAGCCAGTGTATTTTCCACACCGCCTGCCAGGTTCTGTGTGATCTCCAGATTACGGCGCGTCGCGGCGTCCATAATGATGGTGTCCTGCTGGCGCTCCATGGTGATGGAGCGAATATGCGGCAGGGTAGTGCGCTGAGTGTCTTTGACATACTGTAACAGGCAACCGGCTGCGCACAGGCCGCGCGGCGCGTTTTCCACGCCAAAGCCGACCAGATCGCGGGTGCCAAATTGCAGGTTCAGTTGCTGCCGGGCGGTATCAATTTCGAACTCCCACAGTGGACGGCGGCGCAGGCCGCGGCGGCCTTCAATCAACGCCGTTTCGGCAAAGTCTTCGGCATAGAGCAACTCGGCGGGATTGGTGCGCTGCAACTCGGCGGCCATGGTATCGCGATCGGCTGGTTCGCTGACGCGAAAACGCCCGGAGCTGATATCCAGCGTGGCGTAGCCAAAGCCTTTGCTGTCCTGCCAGATTGCGGCCAGCAGATTGTCCTGACGCTCCTGCAACAGGGCTTCATCGCTGATGGTGCCTGGCGTAACGATGCGCACCACTTTGCGCTCAACCGGACCTTTGCTGGTTGCCGGATCGCCGATTTGCTCGCAAATCGCCACGGATTCACCAAGACTTACCAGCTTCGCCAGATAGTTTTCCACCGCATGATGCGGAACACCGGCCATCGGGATCGGTTCGCCTGCTGATGCGCCGCGTTTGGTCAGCGAGATATCCATAAGCTGCGAAGCGCGTTTCGCATCGTCATAAAATAGTTCGTAAAAGTCGCCCATCCGGTAGAACAGCAGAATGTCCGGATGCTGTGCTTTCAGCTTCAGATACTGCTGCATCATTGGCGTATGGGCGTCGAAATTCTCTAGTGTACTCATCAGTTTATGATGTCCATTTTCTTAAATTTTAATGAGTTAGTGATGTTTGTTGTTCTCATTGAGTTTCACTTTGTCTCATTGGATCTCATGAAATCCTACATTTAAATGTAGGTTAAAGTGTAGCTTGCCAACCTATAGCCTGGTAAAATATGGCTACTTAGAGCACAACCTACATTTCGTTTCATAAATGCGTAGGGAGCATGATAACGGAGTCTTTATGGCAGGAAAACAAGAGGCAAAGCCACTGTCGTTTAAAGCGATAGAAATGATGAAGCCAGGTGACAAAGATAAAGCTGATATTGGCGAAAATCGTGGTTTACGTGTCTCCTGTGGTGCTACTGGTGTTAAGTCTTTTTTCTATCGTTACACGAGTCCTGTGACTGGAAAACTTGCTCAGGTAAAAATTGGCAACTTCCCGCAGACTTCTCTCGCCGCTGCACGTCTTAAACTAAACGAATTAAAGCTGCTTCGTCAGGAAGGTCGGTGTCCTGCATCAGAACTCAGGCAGGAAAAACAACTTCGTGCAATCGAGGCTGAACAGGCCAAAGTACCTGAATTAACTGTGCAGGGATTAGTTGAACTCTACCTGACTGAGCGCATTGAGGACCGCAAAACTAAGGATGGCAAAATCATTCCGGGAGCCCGGAAGAAGAAGGGCCAGGATGAAGTGCGCAGAACACTGTATGCCGATGCGGTAGATAAGCTGGGTGATCGTAATGCAGCAGAAATCACACGCAATGACGTGATTACGCTTATCAATGGCATTGTTGCCAGAGGCGCAAAAGTACAAGCCGGTAACGTTCTACGGGAGCTGTCTTTGGCCTACGAGTTCGCTATTGGTCTGGGGCGTTTTGATGCCAGCTTTGCTAATCCCGCGCTGTTGGCAAAATCCAGCCTGCGTCAAACTCGAATCAAGCTTACTAATAATCGCGGGACTCGAGTTCTTAGTGAAGCTGAGCTGAAAAAGTTTCTCCAGTGGCTACCGGGTTCTGCTTTTTCACCGACAATCAAAAACGTGCTTCGTCTGACCTTGTGGACAGGTTGCCGTACCGGTGAGGTCTGTAACATGGCGTGGAAGGATGTTGATCTGGAGAAAGGTACGATACACCTGCGCGAGACTAAAACAGGCGTTGAACGTTACGTTCAGCTATCGACGCAAGCCATAGATTTTCTTAAAGTTCTCCGCCTCAATTCGGATACATATTTATTTCCGTCTACACGAACAAGACGACCAATCCAGCAAAAGTATCTGACGGAAAATGCGTGGCGATTGCGTGAGGCCGGACAAATGTTAGATATACCGAGCTGGACGCCGCATGATTTACGGCGGACCGTGCGTACCGGGCTATCGCGGCTTCAATGTCCTAACGAAGTGGCTGAGGCTATTCTGGGACATACAAAAGGTGGTGTGGAAGGGATTTATAACCTTTACAAGTATGATGCAGAGTGTAGGAAATGGTTGCAGGTCTGGGCAGATTATCTTGAAAGCATATCTTGAGCAATAACATATATCGTAAGAGCTGACAAACCAAAGAATTCTTGCAAGACGAACTGGTTCTGTTTTATGTCCTGCCTGCTCCATTCAAGAATGAAGTGGCTAAGGGTTTCAATAAGGACACGGTCGCAAGGATTCTCAGTGAATCGGGGATGCTGAAAAAGCCCGCCCACGGGAAAGGGTGGCAGGTTAAAACGCCGCGTTTAAAGCATCTGAACAATGCACAACCGTGGACTTACGTTCTGTTGTTTACCCCTAGCTGTGTGAAGAAAAAACTCAATAACAACGTGATTTTTAATTGCCTCAGTTGCCTCAGAGCTTGTTTGATTTTCTTTCTGTGTAATATATATGGTTTTTTATTAATTTTTTTTGAGGCAACGTTGAGGCAATTATTAACCTAATTGAGGCAAATAAGAGGTGTTTTGAGGCAACTGAAATGCTGAGGCAACCTGATTTCAACGCGAGTTGCCTCAAATCGTCCCTGATTTTCCTCAGTATTGAATATTAAATTCAATGCGTTGTGTTTTTTTTTGAGGCAATGAGGCAATGAGGCAATGAGGCAATGAGGCAATGAGGCAATGAGGCAATGAGGCAACTGAGGCAACCACTTTTTGTATATCTATAGGCGTTTTTCTTCTCTCCGGAAGCGGATCCAGAGTCAACACAAAACTCATTGTCTTGATAACTTATTGAGGATTCCGGGAAATTCGACTGAGAGAGCTTGAGTTACGGTAAGTGTCAAGATAGTTGGCACCCCCGGTTGATTTAGGCTGCCTGTTTTTCCCGCTCTGGATTCAGCATCACCTTGCCTGCCTGATGCCAGTTTCGTGTTCTGCCAGACCAGCGCTCAGGCCG